>Ga0209254_10000490_pt1 | contig 32102 bp, 24 predicted proteins | sample FrelakmetDIP11DI_FD_187148 | JGI IMG/M metagenome (GOLD analysis project Ga0209254, IMG submission 187148) | Freshwater lake sediment microbial communities from the University of Notre Dame, USA, for methane emissions studies - DIP11 DI (SPAdes)... | ecosystem: Environmental > Aquatic >... | reverse complement strand
TTTTTATGAGGTGGAATATAATCTACAAAATAAGCATAGGCTTTTTTATCTTTTTCGAGTTGCTTACCGAGACTGTCCCAGAGTTCCTGCCATTTGATGTCTTTTTCTTCCAATAAATTTTTGTTGATCAGCGTCAGTAAAGGTTCATTAACTGTTTTAGAGCCAACCTGTTTTGTAGAGATAACATGTGCATCTTCGCTTTTCATTTGTACATCAAAGATCTCTGAATAGCCGCCACAGGATCCCAGTACAGCGAGTTTAATATCTGGCGTTACATTCGTTAAGCTATTAGACAAATGATAACTGTGGCCCCTGTGGATAATAATATGTGGTTTGATATTATTTAAGGCAAGATATTGTTTAAGGGTATCCTGAGCTGCCCGGTCAAGATCTTCAAGGTATTCAAGTGGAAGGTTTGCGTAAACGCTAACCGGAAATTGTTTTTGGGAATGAAAAGCAATCCAATAATTTGTCTTTTCCATCTTCCAGGTATTGACATCTTTAAAATTAGTCAGAAAACTCTGGTAAGAAGATTTGCCATCATCATCGCCATAAAAATAAACCTGTTCCACTATCCGGCCTGAAGTATCCCGGAGCGATTGGTGACTTAGCACAAGGTACTTTGAGAGTTTTCCAGTAATCGCGTCACCATTGTTTTCATTTTCAATTTTAACGGCAACATAAATTTCCTGTAAAAGACGATATAGCTTTTGTCCATAAAAATTGCCTTCCCTTTTACACCGCTCAAGGTTTTCGGCAAGTTGTGTTTCTATAAAGGAAGCAAGTTCTTTTTCTTTTGTTAAACTGGGAAAGGTTTCTGCTACAGTCATAGCTTCTTGTAACCCTTCATCTGTGTTAGTTTCAAGACCGTAGACAAGCCTGGTCATAATGGCTGTCATGGTATCTTTAGGCATGTTTGAGAGGAAGTCATTGAGCGTATTGTATCTGCCCGCCAGGCGAATAAAATTACGGTAGCCGGCATAATTTGCCATCCTGAAGATTGAATCATAAGCCCCTTTCTTGAACATGCTGGTCAGTCGCTTATAGGTATAGAGGTAACTGCTGGTAAAGAAATTTTCTTCACCGTAAATAATGATCGCATAAAGATCAATGGGCCTTAATTGATTTAGTTCACCATAGCGTATCTTATCGCTGGACTCTTCATGGCGGGCGTTCATGATATTAACAAAAAACTTTACTGAATATTCTTTCAGGTATGCCCGGAGGGGGATAATATATGGCGGGTTAAGACCTTTATATTGCTGGTCCAATGTCTTTAAACCTTCATCGATCATTAATTGAAAATATTTTGTTGGTTCTGCCCGCAGCATGTTTATTGTGTCATAACTCAGTTCCCCTTTCATTATGGGAACCGCAAAAGGAAGGTAATTGTTCACACGGGATTCAGCGGACATTTTCACCAGGGTTTGAACCAGCGGGAACGGATTGTCTTTTATTTTTTGCACCAGTTCCTGGTTGCCGGAACTCTTAACGAATTTAACCAGTGATGATGGTGCCCTGTTGGCCCATATATAAATCAGTGAATCAGAAAAATGGTAATCCTTATTCGTGCTTAGCCAGCCGGGGATTCTGTCAGGACTATACCTCGCTGTTTTCAGGATGGCCATATCCCTCAGCCGGGGACCTTCAGGATAGTCTTTATGGGCGACAGCAATTATTCTACTCTTTTTTGGTCCCAGTAAATTCATATAAGCGTCATATGGCTGGTTATGCCTTATTAGATCCCATATGATGAGGTATTTATTACGCAGATCACGAATTTGGTAAACTTCGAATGAATTGCTGATAATTTCATATTGAAAGGCATCTAAAAAAGAGGCATGACTACCAAGGGCTAATAGTTTTTCCTCATTGCTTGTATTGGTTTCGCGGGTTACTAACTGCTGGATGCTGTCTGTTTGAAAAGTAATAAATCTTTTGAGCAGGTTTTTAACGCCAGGGTCCATTTTTCTGGGTTCAATACTGGCTGCAAATCTTTTTTGAATTTCATCAATATGGTTATTTGTCTGACTAATCCTTTCACTGGTCTCCTGAGATTTTGATAAAAATCCGACGAACATTAAAACAAAAAAAACAAAAAGTTTACGGAATGTATTGATTGAATTCATAAAGAAAATTAATTATTAAATCTACGTCATTCAGGGATAATAATTTAAGACTGCAGGATGTTTATTTGGGTTCAATTAAATCCCACAGATTGCCGTATAAGTCTGCAAACACAGCAACTTTTCCATAGGGTTCTTCAACGGGGGGCCTTACAATTTCGACTTTTTTATCCAGCAGGTTTTGAAAATCCCGGTCAAAATTATCCGTATGGAGAAAAAGGAAAACCCTGCCGCCAGTCTGGTTTCCCACTATGTCGTATTGCTCTTTACCTGTTGCCTGTGCAAGAAGCAGGCGTGTACTTTCTGATCCGGGTGGGGATACAAGGACCCAACGCTTAGTTTCGCTTAAGCGGGTATCCTCAACAAGTTGAAAATGGAGTTTGTCGCAAAAGAAGGAAATGGCTTCGTCATAATCCTTAACTACCAGTGCTATTTGGGCAATATATTGTTTCAAGATTTATATTTAATATACGATTTCAAAAGTCTAAAATATATAATAAAAAATCAAATACATCATGGCGAGATTGAACCCGGCATGGGCAAAGATAGCACCAAGGATGGAACCCGTTTTCATGCGGCAGTAATAAAATAACCTGCCGGCCAAAAAGATACCTACAAGCCAGATCAGGGAAGGGAAAAACAGAAATTCCCAATGGTCATTATTATAAACGATCCCAAAATGAGCCAGGTGGGTAATTGCAAAGGCCAGGCTATCGTATATTGATGCTCTGTTTTCACCAAAATTTACCTTTAAGGTATCATGTACCAATCCCCGATAGAAAAGCTCCTCACCAAAGGGGCTGAATGTCATTCCGATAATTGCATAAATGATAAAGTAGACCAATTTGTCAGTCGATTGTAATCCTATTTTTGCAACTGCATAGGATCTTGAAATATATTCAAAAGAATTTTGGATGCTGTTTCCAAACAATCCTTTTGTAATTAAGAAAATAAGAACACAGAAAACGATGCCAAGGAGAAATGACAAAGCCAGCCATTTAAAGGATTCCGGTTTTTTTATCCCTATTTGCATTCTTCCTTTTTTTGAAAGAAGTATAAACGGAAGCAACATCATGATAAGGAAAACAGTCGGAACCAGGTTATAATTGCCAGTTTGGTTGGCCTGCAATACAATTATAAATCGGGGAATTCCCAAAAGCAGGATCAGTGTTAATCCGAATTTGTAATTATAAAGAAATAGGCTTTGCCAAAGTTGCTTCAGCATTTACTGAATTTTATGGAGATAAGTTATCCCAAATATTCAACTAATCTAATTCGCTTTGGTTAAGTGGTAATAATACTTTAAAAATGGTCTTTGGAAGTATAGTTTCCTTTGGATCATTTCAAATTATTTTGCATCAATAATTGCCCCAAAGAAAATTGCATTCAGCAATAATCGGTTTGTTCCAAACCAGAATGCCCTGAAGTTAGGATTCTCTGTCATGGAAATGACCCTTCCACGCCCCAATGCATCAATATTGACTGATGCCGAGTTGGGTGCCATTTTCTCAAAACGTTTGTGCAGGTATCCACTTTGCAAAGGCTTTTCAGTGAGTTGCACCGGGCTGTTATAAGGCGAATTGTTCCGGTCCATGAATAAGGTGTTGCTTTTGAAAACACTTATCAGGGGCTGATCATAACCATATGTGAGGGGATGAGTCAATTCCAGCCGGGCTTCAAATATACTGCCCGGCATGTCCAGTGCACGCCGATCATCGTTGCGTAATTCATAAGGTTTTGTGGCCATACTGTCTTCAGTAAATCCATCTTTTTTAAACAGTACTTTTGTGAAACCATTGCTGGCCAGGTATTGTACAGCGTCTTCAATGGCAATTAATGTACCCCCGCCTGATACCCATTCACGCAGCTTATCCTGTCCTGCTTTACTTAATGCCTGGTAATTTCCGCTTGACATTACAATGACATTATATTTTCCAGCATCAATGCGGTTGAACTGCTCAACTTCTACAAGGCTGGCTGGTATTTTAAAGCGCTGGTCCATCAGGTGCCAGATCTCACCTACATCTGTAGGCGAAGTTCCATTACCGGAAAAAACCATAACCGAAGGCTTCCTGATGGGCAATATACTGCTGCTGCCAATGTCGATACCGCCGATTGATAAGCCGCTCTGTACTGGATAAATCCTCACAGAACTGCCTTCCAGGGCTGATTGCAGGATGGCATGTATTTCATCCGGTGTTTTAGCCTGGTTTTGCACCGGGATCACAATATCGCCGTAGCCGAATTTTTGGTTACTGTCGCCTGTCCTGCTTTCAAATTTTGAGGTGGCAACTTTTGTAAGTAAACCCTTTGATTGGATATTGTGTAAAACCGCCGGTGCCATATAATTGCTCCAGTCCAACACATAGGCGTAGTTGCTTTTTGTCAAGGGATAGGATTTTGTTGGAAGCTGGCTGATCTTTTCTCCTGCCTGTGTAGGTGACCAGCTGTTCATTTCTGCGTAGGGGATACCCATCGCAAGGGGTAGGGTCCATGCTGAAATATCATAGAACAAGCTGTCCTCAAATTTTGTATTTTTTTCGAAAATCGATTTGATGAGTTTGAATTGTGTTTGCGCAGTGGGTACCAGGTAGGCTGAACCAGGGTTGAATGTTTTTCCACCGGCGTTTATCACTGATTTGACCTGGTATATGTCAATCTGGTGGCGCAGTAGCATGTTTACTAAGAAAGCATTTTTGGTTTCATCCTTCGGATCACCAAATACAAAACCCTTTATTGGAAAGGCTGCCGACTCTTTGCGGGCGTTCAGGTAAAAATCCCGTTGGTATTCGAGCAAAGACTTTCGCATCTGCCGGCCTGCTTCCAGCGTGGAAAGCATAGTTGTGAATTGGTTTCGGATAGTGAAAGGAAAAGTTAGCATGCCATTGGAACTTTCCTGAACATGACCGCGTGAGCTTGCCTGTTCAAAGAGAATGCCAATTCCACCATTTATATCCGGATAGGTGGAACCTTTGCCATAATAAAAATCATCATAACCCTCCTTAGTATAATAGAAAGAACCAATCTTGTCAAGATAGCGGGCATGGTAAGTCGCAATTTCACCCGTCAGTTCCTGGTTTCTTTTGGGTGTGTTGCTGTTTACTCTTGATGAGACACCAGGCTGAAAGAAGAAACTTGCATTGGTTCCCATTTCATGATGATCTGTGAGGATATTCGGTTTCCACTGGTGAAATACCACCAGCCTGTTGCGACTTTCATTATGTTGTGCGGGCAACCAGTCGCGGTTAAGGTCAAACAGGTAATGGTTGAACCTGCCACCGGGCCATACTTCATTAAATTCCCTTGCATTGGGATCACTGACCAATGTATTGCTTTTGTTGCTGTTAACCCAGGTGGAGAATCTTTGTAAGCCATCAGGGTTAAAAGAAGGGTCCAGTAAAATAACGGTACTATTTAACAAGCTGTCTATCGCCGGGCCTTGAGCAGCAGCCAGGTAAAATGCTGCGAGCAGGGAGGCATTGGCTCCGCTGGATTCATTGCCATGTATGCTGCAGCCTATCCATATGACGGATGGCATCGTACTGGTATTCATGGGAGCTGACTGGTCGGGGTTGCTTAATTTGAGATGTTCCTGTCGTATTTGTTCCAAACGGCTGTGGTTCGCCGGGGATGTGATTATAAGCACCAGTTGGGTACGCCCCTCATAAGTGGTACCCGTTTCCGTTAGCGTAATGCGGTCCGATGACTGGTCAACAGCTCGCATATAGTTGACGAGCTTGTCGTGGGTCACATGCCATTCGCCTACATGGTGGCCAATTATTTTTTCGGGTGTTGGTATGGATGGATTGTATTGGATATCCCTTGGCAGGTAATAAGATAATTCCTGGGCATTTAATGAATTGAGGCTTATTAGAAAGGACAAAATAAATATGCGCATAAAGTAAGGTTTTTAATCTTAACGCAGAGAAATGAGAAAAAGAGTTAACGCGGAGAAAAGTTTAATTAACTATTATTCTCTGCGAAACTCATTAACTCATGTTCTCTGCGGTGAATGTTATTAGAAACTCCTGTTCACATCAAAATTCTCAAGTTCTTTAACTACTGCGGTTACAAATGTTGCCCCAAGGGAGCCGTCGATAATGCGGTGATCGTAACTCATGGATACATACATCATATGCCGGATGGCGATACTGTCGCCTTGCTCCGTTTCAATTACAACAGGCCTTTTCTTTATGGCACCTGTTGCGAGAATTGCAACCTGGGGTTGGTTGATAATGGGTGTTCCCATAAGACTGCCAAAAGTACCTACGTTGGTAAAAGTAAATGTCCCGCCCTGGGTATCGTCAGGTCGAAGTTTATTGTTGCGGGCGTTATTGGCCATGTTGTTTACATGCCTGGTCAGGCCTACAAGATTTAACTGATCGGCCCCTTTAATAATGGGTACAATGAGATTGCCACTGGGGAGGGCGGTGGCCATTCCGATATTAATATCTTTTTTTATGATGATTTTATCTCCGTCGATGCTGGAATTTAGCATCGGGTATTTTTTAATGCATTTTACAATGGCTTCTATAAATAGAGGGGTAAATGTAATTTTTTCGCCTTCTCTTTTTTCGAAATCCTTCTTGATCTTTTCCCGCCACATAACCATATTGGTTACATCGGCTTCTGAAAAACTGGTAACATGTGCGCTGGTGGATTTGCTCTTCACCATATGATCCGCAATGAGCCTGCGCATGCGATCCATTTCAATGATCTCAACGTTGCCTGAATAAGTTACCGGAGAACGTGTTTCCTGTGGTGTGATGACCGTTGTGGAAGAGGGAATCACCATGGGCTGCGGCTTTTCCTTTTCTGCCGGTGCTGCCGGTTGTTCGGTTATGCCTGGTCGTTCGGTTGCCTGCGTCCTGTCGCCGGAAACATAATCCAGAATATCTTTTTTGGTAACCCTGCCTTCATTGCCAGTACCAGTAATACGTTCCAGTTCACTCATGGAGATGCCTTCGCTGGCGGCAATATTTAGTACAAGAGGTGAATAAAAACGAATGCCGTTTGACTTCATGGTATGTGCCGGTCCAGGCTGGTAGGGGACTTCCTGGTTTTGCTGAACCGGTGCCTGCGCAGCAATGGGTTGCTGAGGTGGAATAACCGGGGCCGTTGCAGCGGCTTGCTGGCCGGTGCGGATGCGAGCAATGACTGCACCAACAGGCACCACATCGTTTTCATTAAAAAGTGCTTCTTCCAACACGCCTTCCGTAGTGGATGGTACTTCACTGTCTACCTTGTCAGTAGCAATATCCATAAGGGTTTCGTCCTGTTTAACAAAATCTCCGGGTTTCTTATGCCAACGAAGAATGGTGGCTTCCGTTATACTTTCTCCCATCTTGGGCATCACCAGGTCAACTAGGGCCATATGACTGATTTAATTTGAAGTAAGAAAAGGCATCATGGATGGTTTAACACCCCCGACAAGCTATCGGCGGTAAAGGTAAAAGATTTCTATTGAATGCCCTTACCGGGACTCTTTTATCAGTCAAGGATAAATTTACGGAGTGTATTTAAGCCATAAGTGGCTGTCAGTTCTATATTTCTTTGCCTGTCGAACCTGAACTGATAGGGATGAGCTTCGGCTTCTAACCTGGAAGCCATGCCTACCCATACCGTGCCTACGGGTTTTTCCGGCGTTCCACCGTCAGGGCCCATAATGCCTGAAGTGGCGATGGCAAAATCACTATCGCTTAAACGCCGAATTCCTTCAGCCATTTCAGTGACTGTTTCCCGGGAAACAGCTCCATATTTTGCCAATGTTTCACTGCTTACACCTAAAAGTTTTTGTTTAAGGTCATTGGAATAGGCCACTACACCGCCAAGGTAAAATTTACTGCTGCCATTCATTGCTGTAATCATTTGGGCTATAAATCCTCCGGTACAACTTTCTGCAGTGGCCAATGTCTGTTGTTTTTTAAGAAGAATATCGGCAACAACCTGCTGAATAGATTTATCCTCATCTACAACCATAACATCTGATACCTGCTGTTTAAGCATATCAAATTCAGCTTCCATTTCAGCCACCATTTTGGGTGTATTACCCCTTGTCGTCAGTCTCAATTTTACCATGCCATAATTAGGTAAATAGGCCAGGGAAATATTGGCAGGCAGGGTTGATTCAAAATCTTTGATCCTTTCTGCAAGGAACGATTCACCAATGCCTGCTGTTACCAAGGTGCGATGGAGGATCGGAGGAAGTTGAAGCCTTTTTTGTAATTCCGGCAATATGTTATTTATCATCATCCCCTTCATTTCATGCGGTACGCCGGGCATACTGATGAAAATCTTTCCATTCTTCTCAAACCACATACCGGGCGCCGTACCTCTTTTATTTTGTATTACCGTACAAATATCAGGTACTTCAGCCTGCTTGAGGTTTCGTTCAAGCAAGGGCTTCTTTAGGAATACCTCAAAAATATGTTTTACATTGGCCAGTGCATCGGGGTCAACCACCAGTTTGCCGCCAAAATACTGGCATAGCAGTGGCTTTGTGATGTCATCAGCCGTTGGTCCCAGTCCGCCCGTAATCAATATTATATCCGAAAGTTTACTTTCTTCTTCCAATGATTGCCAGATATCTTTCCAGATATCACCAATAGCAATCCGCCGGTGTACCCAAACACCGATATTATTGAGTTCCTGCGCCATCCAAGCACTATTGGTATCAATGGTTTGTCCGATCAGGAGTTCATTCCCAATAGTGATGATGGTGGCGTCTAATTTATTGACTGACATCTGAGTCTAATTTAGGAATGATTATTTTAGTGCAATTTACAAAGCTTATGACTAAGAACAGCTGGCTAATTTTGGTAATATTTTTTTTTAACCCCATTAGGGCCCAGGATCACATACCAGCCGTAGAAAAAGCATTTGCAAAGCTTGAAGCAGACAGCCAGTTGCAGTATGGAATGGCTGCATTCTATGTTGTTGATTTTGCCACAGGTAAACCCGTATTTGAGCGGAACAGCAAAATCGGCCTGGTACCTGCCAGCAGCCAGAAAGTGATTACTGCTGCAGCTGCATTGGAGATTTTAGGAAAAAGTTTTCGGTATGAGACGAAATTCGGTTATACGGGACCGGTACAGGGTGGAGAGTTGAATGGTAAAATCATTGTTCAGGGCAGTGGTGATCCAACCCTGGGAAGTGATCGATTCCGGGATACACGTAAGGAAGCTATCGGAGCCGCTTTGAAGAATTCTTTGCAGGCTGCCCAAATCAAACAAATACAAGGCGGTGTAGCCGGCATGGAAACAGGCTTTGAATCGACTGTAATTCCCAATGGATGGATATGGGAGGACATCGGCAACTATTATGGCGCAGGGCATAATGATTTGAACTGGCACGAGAATCAATATGATCTCTGGCTTAGGCCCGGGAGGAAGCCAGGCGACCCGGTTGTGGTAATACGCACCGTTCCTTCACTTAATGGACAAAGTTTTAGTAATGAACTTACCAGTGGAAAAGCAGGAAGCGGTGATAATGCCTACCTTTATTTTATTCCAGGCAAAGCGTCGATTAGCATTCGCGGAACAATCCCCTGTTGCATAGATAGTTTTCGCATATCCGGTGCCGTTACAAATCCTGCAGACTTCACCCTCCGGCAAATAAAAATACTTTCCGGGGCAAAAGGGGCTGTTGAAACATTTTTCGGAAATGATGAACTTGCTAAAATTAGCATGAAGCATTTGTATACACATTATTCACCGGGACTCGACAGCATTATTTATTGGTTTCTTAAAAAGAGTATCAACCTTTATGGAGAAGCATTAGTACATACACTTGCGCAGAGAATAAAAGGGAAAGCTGACTATGATTCAGGATTAAGCATCATCCGGGATTTCTGGGCCTTAAATGGAATCGATAAAAAGGCCATTAATATTATGGATGGCAGCGGCTTGTCGCCACAGAACAGGGTTACTGCTGAAGCCCTTGTAAAAGTACTGTTGTTTGCCCGGATAAGACCCTGGTTTACTGTATTTTATGATGCCTTGCCCCTTTATAATGGCATCAAAATGAAAAGTGGGACCATCAATGGGGCAAAAACATATACAGGGTACATAAAAAATAAATCAGGTAAGGAATATGCCTTTGCGATTATGGTAAATAATTACTCGGGTTCATCATCAATGATCAATAAGAAATTGTATGAAGTGTTGGATAGCCTGAAATAAATCTGAAATCGAAAGTTGAAAATCGAGAGTGGAATACAGTATACATTAACCGCAATGTCTAATATGGGGGCATGTTTCGAATAAAATAACTTTAAGGTGATTTCTGTAGTTAACACCTATTGGTTCCATGAGTTTTAGTTAATGGCAAAATAGGATCTTATTGTAAATTTCGAACCTTTTAGACACTGGCTAAATTACAGGCTGCTGCTTATTTGTTATATAGAAGTAACGAGGTCACATTGAAAATATCTTTTCCATCAATTTCCACTTTTCTCCTGGAGCAGTATTTGGTAAGGCCTGTTGGTATTTCCACATCAATATTTCCCATTCCTGAACTTTAGCATTTTGCTTATCGGCATTGCCTTTAGTTTCAAAAGAAAAATCATCTGTTGTTTCCAAGATCATAAACAGGCGGTTACCCGTACGGTATATTTCCATATGCAGGATACCGCTTTCAGCAATGCTTTGAATAATTTCCGGCCAGACCTCCCGGTGATACGCTTCATAAGTTGCAATCAGTTGTGGATCATCTTTCAGATCGAGTGCGAGGCAGTATTTTTTCATGATTCAGATTTAACCTGGTAGCCTTTTAGCCCGAAAAATACCACGACCACAAAACAAAACATCGGGATGATATAGGCAAAAGAAGTGCTGTACTGATCAGCCATCCAGCCCATAATATAGGGCATGATAGCGCCGCCAACTATTGACATAATGATGAATGATGATCCACGCTTGGTTTCAGCACCAAGGTTTTTAACGCCGAGGGCAAAGATGGTAGGAAACATTATCGATTCAAAAAAGAATATCCCCATCAGGGCATAGATCGGCAACATACCCTCAAACCATATCGCCACGGCGCAAAGGATGATGTTTACCGCTGCATAGAGTGCCAGTAATTTATTGGGTGCTATGAATTTCATGATGGCAGTACCTGCAAAGCGGCCGGCGGTGAATAATAATAAGCTTGCAGATAAATAATAAGACGCCTGTTCATTCGTAATGCCGACGTTTTTCTCGGTACAATAATTAATAAACAATGCGGCTATCCCCACCTGGGCAGCGACATAGAAAAATTGAGTCACAACCGCCCATTTGAAATGTGATTGATCGAATAATTTTTTCGGAGTTGAATCTGCATCTTCCGAAACAAGGAATTCTTCTTTTACTTCGGGCATTGGGGTACGAAAGAAAATCCAGCATACAACCAAAACAATAGCTGCAATAGCAATATATACAAGTTTAACTGAATCAAGGTTGCCCTCGTTGCCAGCTGTTTTCCCGTTGCCAAAAAACAACATTCCGCCAACGATCGGGCCAATAAAAGACCCAACGCCATTGAAACTTTGTGATAGGTTGAGCCTGAATTCTGATGTTTCCGGTTTGCCCAAAACGGTAATATATGGATTGGCTGCAGTTTCCAGGAAAGTTAGTCCACTGGCGAGAATAAACAGGGATAGTAAGAAAAAAGGGAAACTTGCCATCGATGCGGATGGATAAAATAATAATGCGCCTGTTGCATAGAGTAATAGCCCCGCAATAATACCTTTTTTATAACCCGCTTTATTCATGAAAATTCCTGCAGGCAGAGCAACCAGAAAATAGGCGCCAAAATATGCTGCCTGTAAAAGGGTAGATCTTTGGCGGGTTATATTGAGCGTTTCCTGGAAATGCTTATTGAGTACGTCAAGCAGGCCGTAGGCCAGTCCCCATAGAAAAAATAAACTTGTGACAAGAATTAACGGTAATGTATAGTTGCCGTTAAGGACTTTGCGTGTTTCGTTGCTTTGTGGTAATTGCATATTTAAGTTTTTACACATCCCCGGCCCCTGCATTTCCAGAGAGGGTAGAAGCAGCCTTCCATTGCTTCTCAGCGCCTGGCAGTTATTTAATTTTATATTTCACTTTCCACTTTCGATTTTCCACTTTCGATTTTTATATCGCTCGGTCTAAATGCACATATCCGCCATCTACGTGTATCAACTGCCCTGTTGTATGGCTGGATCTTTCTGATAACAGGAATACGACCATATTGGCGATCTCTTCCGATGTGGTCATCCTGTTTCCCAGCGGAATCCGATCCGTAATTTTTTTCAGTGTTTCTTCCGGATTAGCTACAGTCCTGATCCATTTTTCATAGAGTGGGGTATAGCATTCTGCCACTATCACTGAATTTACGCGGATACCGTATTTCAGCAACTCAACTGCCCATTCCCTGGTTAATGCATTACGGCCGCCATTTGCTGCCGCATAGGCTGAAGTGCCCCCCTGGCCAGTTTCCGCAGTTTTAGATCCAATGTTTACAATAGCTCCCCTGGATTTTATCAATGAAGGTAATGAGTGTTGTGCCATAAGGTAATAATGTACCAGGTTTTTATGCAAAGAGCTCATAAAAGCCTCATAGCTTCCGTGTTCAAGATTCACGCCATCGTTCACTCCGGCATTATTGACCAGGCCGTCAATTCGGCCAAATTTTTTAAGGACTACATCTACCGCTTTATTGCATTCAGCAGGCACTGATAATTCTGCTGCTACCTGGAAACCATTCGGTGCAACTTCCAGCAGCGTTTTTTTATTGTCTTCTTCATTGCGACCAATAATCACAGGAATAGCACCTTCCGCACCAAGTGCTTTCACTATGCCTTCGCCGATGCCTTTGGCACCGCCTGTTACTATAAAGACTTTATCTTTTAATTGAAGGTCCATCTATATCAATTGATAAAAATTAGCTGCATTATTGCCCCAAATATTTTCTCTTTCAACCGGTTCTAATTGTTCAAGGAAACGGGTAAGGATACCCGAAACCTGGCTGTAAGTGCCGGCAAGTAAACAAACAGGCCAGTCTGAGCCAAAACATAAACGGTCTGTGCCAAAGTATTCACCAGCGATTTCAAGGTAAGGAGATATATCCTCATAGCGCCATTTTTCCCAGTCGGCTTCTGTAACCAGTCCGCTCAGTTTGCAAAAGGTCTTTGGGTGCTGCGCCATTATACGGATATTTTCACGCCATTTTTTAAATTCACCTGCAACGATAGCGGGTTTGCCAAGGTGGTCGAGGATAAAAGCCTGGTCGGGGAATTTTTCAGTGAACTGTATGGCTGCAGGTAGCTGATCGTGGTAAATCAATAAGTCGTATGTAAATTGATGCGTTGCCAGGCAGCGCATACCTCGCTGGAAGGCTTTGTTTTTGAAATACGCATCATCTGGTTTGCCCTGGGTGATAGCCCTGAAACCCTTGAGTTTAGGGTGCTTTTTCCATTCATGAAGTTGCAAGTCAATCAACTCATGTTTAAGGTCAATCCAGCCTACAATTGCTTTGATGAAATCATTTTCTGCCGCCAGTTCGAGCAGGAAACCAGTTTCTGCTTCAGATTCATCAGCCTGGATGGCAATGGTGCCTTCGATTTGAATGGCCTTGATTTCTTCCAATAGATTTGCCGGCAGAAAATCACGTTGAATTTTTTGCATCTCCGCAGTAATCCAGGAATCCTTTACCGGGTCATACTTCCAGAAATGTTGGTGTGCATCTATCCGCAATTTGCTAATTTTTTAAGCGTATGAAATTGCAACCTGACGTTGATCACCCAGGCCTTCAATACCCAATGTAATAATATCACCAGGTAATAAATAACGTGGAGGTTTTTGCCCAAGACCCACACCCTGAGGTGTGCCTGTTGAGATAAGATCGCCAGGCAGGAGGGTCATGAACTGGGAAATATAACTCACTATAAAAGGGACATTGAAAATAAAGTCTGATGTGGATGAATCCTGCATCCGCCGGCCATTAACGTCAAGCCATAGACGAAGATTATTAGGGTTTGGCACTTCTTCGGCGGTCACAAGCCATGGCCCAATCGGGGCAAAACTATCACAGCTTTTGCCTTTCACCCATTGCCCGCTTCTTTCAAGCTGGTATGCCCTTTCACTATAATCGTTATGTACGCAATAACCAGCTACATGTTCCATAGCCTTTTCAATCGGTACGTATGAAGCTTTTTGACCGATAATCACGGCCAGTTCCACTTCCCAATCGGTTTTTTCTGAGCCTTTCGGAATAATCAATGGATCGTTAGGTCCGCAGATTGCTGTTGTGCTTTTAAAAAAGAGGACGGGTTCCTTGGGAGCTTCCATACCGCTTTCAGCTGCGTGTTGGGCGTAATTTAGTCCCACGCATACAATTTTCGACGGTCGGGCGATACAAGGTCCAATTCGGCTGCCTATGGGTACAAGTGGACATGAATCTGCATGAAGGTTAAGCCAATGGGCAAGACCATGCAGATTTTTATCAGCAAAGAATGCTTCGTTGAAGTCCTGCCCGAAGGAGGAGATATCTGATTGCCGGCCATCGGGTAGCAGAACCCCTGGCTTTTCGGCACCGATTGAACCGAATCTGAATAATTTCACTATTTTTTTCTCTAATATAATTACAATAAATGCAATGAAATGAAGTGCAAAAAGAAATTTTAAACTTCAAATGATTTTCTAACGTATTTTACAAAACTTAATTAAATATAATGAAACAATATTTGCTCCTTTCTTTTCTTTTTTTATCTACTTGTGTTTCGGCCCAGACGGATCCATTTCGCGCAACTGTAGCCGCGCTGGCCGGAAAAGTTGAACCCAAAGTGATAGCCTGGCGACGTGATTTTCACGAGCATCCAGAACTCGGTAACCGCGAAACCCGCACAGCAGGCATCATTGCAAAACATTTGCAGGATTTGGGTATGGAAGTGAAAACCGGGGTGGGAGTCACGGGGGTTGTTGGCATTTTAAAAGGCGGCAAGCCAGGCCCGGTTGTGGCCCTTCGGGCGGATATGGATGGGCTCCCGGTTACGGAAAGAACACCAGTTCCATTTGCGTCTAAAGTAAAAACAACATATAACGGACAAGAAGTTGGTGTAATGCATGCTTGCGGTCATGATACGCATGTTGCCATACTGATGGGGGTAGCCGAAGTATTAACTTCCATGAAAAAAGATATAAAAGGAACAGTGAAATTTATTTTCCAGCCTGCTGAAGAAGGTGTACCTAAAGGTGAAGAGGGAGGGGCAGAACTGATGGTTAAAGAAGGGGTCCTGGAAAATCCAAAAGTGGATGCCATTTTTGGACTTCATATCGGTGCTCAATCAGAAGTTGGAAAAATCGGATATCGTCCTGGTGGCACCCTGGCTGCAGTTAATGATATGCGAATTGTCATTAAAGGCCGTCAGGCACATGGTGCGGCTCCCTGGTCATCCATTGATCCGATTATAGTTTCAGCACAAATCATCAATAATCTGCAAACAATTGTTAGTCGTAACGTGAATCTTACAGAAAATGCTGCTGTAGTAACCATTGGATCTATTCATGGTGGCGTACGTTCCAATATTATTCCGGAATCAGTGGAGATGAAAGGAACGATCCGCACACTTGGGAAAGAAGATGAGAAAATGGTGATCGACCGCATTAAAATGATTGTTACTAAAACGGCAGAAGCCAATGGTGCTATAGCTGAAATCGACATACCCTATGAATCAAGGTATCCCGTTACCTTCAATGATGTAGCTCTAACCAAGATGATGTTGCCTTCATTACAAAAAACTGCGGGTATGGAGAACGTGGTTTTAAGTCCTCCAACCACTGGTGCAGAAGATTTCTCCTTTTTTCAGGAAAAAGTGCCGGGCCTCTTTATATTCCTTGGCGGAATGCCTAAAGGGAAAGATATTAAAACTACAGCATCTCACCATACTCCCGATTTCTTCATTGATGAGAGCGGTTTTGTGCTGGGAGTAAGCGCTTTGACTAACCTGACGCTGGATTATATGAATATGAAGAAGTAAATCTAACCACAATAGCGGTAACAAATAACCGTTTTGGTTACAAGTCTTGTCTTTTCTAAATTCCTGTGCCTGTTTTTATAATATTCCGCATGGATTTTTGTAATTTTGCTTAGGCTAATACATTATCAACTGCAGACAATTTGTACTTGCAGTAATGTGACTGTTTTAGGAAGATAGTTTTGACTTGGTTTTAATAGCCAATATGAAAATAATTAATTTTGCATTTTTTTGTTTACTCCTTTTTCCCAGTTTTTTATTGGCTCCAGTTGATGGAACTTGTCAGGGTACCCCCGCAAACTTTAATAATCAGACAAATACTGATCTGGTTCCCCCAATGATTTATTTTACGCGGTTTGATGATATAACAGTAATTGACGGAATAATCATCGAACAATTCCTGCGGGAAAATGATACAATAAATATTAGGTTGGCCATTAACTCAACTTTTTACAATAAAGGGATACAGCCATTTGAAGAAAACATGGAAAAATTTTCTTTGTATGATTCAACACCCTATTTCACAATATCTGAAAACAAAACTGTGCATTTCAAACAAAACATTGCACATGCAGATAGTTTCCGTTTGAGAAACCAGGACGCGTCTATCTGGTACAAAATGAAAAGAGCCGTAATTTTTATTGGCGGAACAGAATTAATCTGTATGGGTATTCTCATGGCTATGCCCAAGGAGGTAACAAAATGGGAACCTGGTTTTTTAAATGATGCCAAAAAAAACCTAAAGCAGGCGTTTACTACACCTCCGGTAAATGATAAAGATAACTGGAAATTTAATTATGTTGGACACCCCATTGCCGGTTCTTTATACTATAATTCTATCAGGAGCCAGAACGCAACTATTTTTCAATCATTTGTTTTTTCGTTTGCACAATCTGCCATCTGGGAATATCTAATCGAAGGAATGGCAGAACAACCCAGTTTGCAGGATCTGATCATCACACCCATTTTTGGCACTTTACTTGGTGAAGCCAGCCATTCGGCAACCATTAAAATGAGGCGGAATGGCTTCAACTGGCTCGAAAAAATAACAGTAACTATTATTAATCCTTTTTATGTTGTAAATAACGGCTATCGCACGAAGAATAAAAAGGTGGTAGCGAGATAGACAGGAAGAGTTGTTAGTTGATAGTTAGTAGTTGTTAGCAAAGGCAGGGGAGGTTGTTAGTTGTTAGTTGATAGTTGTTAGCAAAGGCAGGAAGAGTTGTTAGTTATTAGCAAAAGCAACGGTTTGTTGTATTGGCTGTTGCTGCCAACTAACAACTAACAACTACCAACTAATTATTTAACTTAATAAACCCTCCATCGATCGGATAGTCGCAGCCGGTAATGAAGCCGGCTTCATCGCTGCACAGGTAAAGTGCCAGCGAAGCGACCTCAATAGGCTCGGCCATCCGGCCAATAGGCTGTGTAGCCGAGAGTTTTGCGAACATTTCTTTTTCATTTCCAGGATAATTTTTCTGCAGGAATCCATCTACAAAGGGCGTATGAACCCGGGCTGGTGAAATGCAATTGCACCGGATACCCGCCTTGATATAATCCTTTGCCACACTTAGTGTCATCGCTACAACCGCCCCCTTGCTCATGCTGTATGCGAACCTATCGGGAATGCCTACACTGGATGCTACAGATGCCATATTTAAAATTACCCCTTTGCCTTGTGATCTCATGAAGGGGATGGTAGTATGCAGGCAATTGTATGTTCCTTTAATATTGACTGCCACAATTCTGTCGAAGTCTGTCTCCAATGTATTATCCGCATTACCTATATGGGCAATGCCTGCATTGTTTACAAGTATATCAATAGGGTTGTTTTTGACAATTGCAGAAACCACTCTTTTCACTTCCTGCTGTTCTGCAATATTTACACTGTGGGTAAATGCCTTACCCCCTGCAGCATTGATTCCTGATGATTCTTTCTCAGCTTTTTCGTGGTTAAGTTCCAAAATATGCACAATTGCGCCTTGTTGTGCAAACAATTTAGAAATGGCCAGACCAATACCGCTGGCGCCACCTGTAACAATGGCAGTTTTATCTTTTAAGGAAAATAACATCTTTGTGTTTTATATCTGAAATTACATTAATATTTGACATTGGATACATCGTGATTTTGCGACTTATTTTATATTAACTTTAAGTATGAAGCTGTACAAAAAAGGGAGTACCATTTTAATTGATCATGCAGGTTTGCAATATACCACCAACCGTAACTGGGATGAACTCATCAACCGGACTAATCTGTATGAGAAACTTCTTGCCGAATTGTCTTCGTTTGCCCGTATTGGCGAGATAGACCTTCAGCAATCTTTTGATCCACCAATGCAAAGCCAGGAAATCTGGGCAGCAGGTGTAACCTATTTCCGCAGCAAAGAAGCTAGAATGGAAGAAAGTAAAGAAGCCGGCGGCGGAAGTTTTTATGATAAAGTATACGATGCCGATCGTCCTGAATTATTTTTTAAATCCGTGGCGCATCGGACATCCGGACATAGAGGGAAAGTGCGTATCCGAAGGGATTCAAACTGGAATGTTCCGGAACCTGAGCTAACTCTTTTTTTGTCATCCAGCGGCTCTATTGAGGGGTATACCATTGGCAACGACGTAAGCTCGAGAGTTATTGAAGGCGAGAATCCATTGTACTTGCCACAGGCAAAAACTTACCAGTTCAGTGCAGCGCTGGGTCCATGCCTGTTGGTAAGGGAATTGCCGCTTCCAACAGATACAGGAATCCATTTGCAGATATTGAGGCATAAAATTTCCGTTTTTCAGCACAGCGTTACTATTAGCCAAATGAAACGAAAACATGAGGAACTTTCTGCCTGGCTTTTTAGGGAAACCCTTTTTCCGGAAGGCACTTACCTTATGACTGGCACTGGCATTATTCCTCCAGATGATTTTACACTGCAGTCAGGAGACGAAGTGATAATTCGGATTGACGGCATTGGGGAACTCTATAACATAATATCACAAAAACCCATTGAATGAGGCAGGTATTTTCTTTTATACTTATGCTTTTTATCCTCTTTTCCGCATCATCACAGGTAAAGGCCCCGGAGCCTTATGGGGTTTTGCCTTCGGAAAGACAAATAAACTGGCATGAGTTGGATATGTATGTATTGGTTCATTTCACACCTACAACTTTTGAAGACAAAGAATGGGGATTTGGCGATGCGGATCCTAAAATTTTCTATCCGTTGCAGTTCGATGCGGGACAGATCATCAGGGCTGTAAAAGCAGGCGGATTCAAAGGGCTGATCTTTGTTTCCAAACACCACGATGGTTTTGCACTTTGGCCTACAGCAACTACAAATTATAATATCAGTAAAAGCCCCTGGCGAAACGGGCAGGGAGATATGGTCAAAGAATTTGAGCAAGCTTGTCGCAATAACGGCCTGCAGTTTGGCGTGTATTGTTCACCCTGGGACAGGAACAACCCGGTTTACGGAACTTATGAATATGTTCAGATCTACCGTGCACAACTGAAGGAATTATATACACGGTATGGAGAACTTTTCATGTCGTGGCATGATGGAGCAAATGGCGGTGATGGTTATTATGGCGGTAAAAGGGAAAGTAGGAAAATTGACCGAACTACTTATTACGGATGGGACACAACCTGGAAAATGACCCGAGAAATGCAGCCATATACATCGATCTTCAGTGATGTAGGATGGGATGTGCGCTGGGTGGGAAATGAGCGGGGTGAAGCCGCAGAAACTTCCTGGGCAACCAACACACCGGTGCCCCTTGAAGGCAAGGAGAAAGCCGGGCCTGGTGAAGTGCGTGACGACCTGAATCCAACGGGTACGCGTAATGGAAAATACTGGATGCCTGCTGAGTGCGATGTGCCACTTCGCAAGGGCTGGTTTTTCCATCCTGCCGAAAATGAAACGGTGAAGTCGCCTGAAAAGTTATTTGATCTGTACCTGAAAAGCGTCGGTCGCGGGGCCTGCCTGGATCTGGGAATAGCCCCTGATACACGTGGGTTATTGCATGAAAATGATGTCAAGGCTTTAGCTGGTTTTGGCGAGTTGCTTAAAAGAACCTTCGCAAAAGATCTTGCGAAAACTGCCAAATTAAATGCAGGGAATGTACGTGGGAAGGATTCTAAAAGATTTGGAACAAAGTTCCTGACAGATAATGATCGATACAGTTATTGGGCTACAGATGATGCCGTGATGACACCCGAACTGGTATTTGAATGGGATAAGCCCCAGACCTTCAACCTGGTCAGACTGCGGGAAAATATAAAACTCGGCCAGCGAATAGAAGAGATTAAAATGGATGCCTGGGTTGATGGTAATTGGGTTACGATTGGCGGGGCTACCAGCATAGGGGCATGTCGGATTATTCAACTTGATAAAAACATTTATACAACTAAACTCAGAATAAGGGTTACACAGTCGCCGGTATGTATTGCACTTAGTGAAATCGGAATTTTTAACCGACAGGATACCAAATAAACAAAGAATTCAATAAAATAGAATCATGAAACAAATAATCGCCTTCATTTTCAGTTTAGTTTGTCTTACAACTACAGCACAGAAAAACTACTTGCAGGAAAGCGTAGCCGAAAGGGATAAGCGCATGCAATGGTGGCGTGACGCTACTTTTGGAATGTTCATCCATTGGGGGGCTTATTCCGTGCCTGCAGGGGAGTATAAGGGCCAGGATGTGAAAGGGATTGCAGAGTGGATCATGCATACTGCCAATATTCCCATTCCCGAATATGAGCAATTTGTGAGAGAATTTAATCCAACTTCGTTTAATGCAAAGGAATGGGTGAGGGTTGCCAAAGATGCGGGTGTACAGTATATTGTAATTACTTCAAAACATCATGATGGCTTTGCCTTGTGGGACAGCAAAGTGACCAATTATGATATCATGGATTTTTCCCCTTTTAAGAGAGATATCCTTAAAGAGCTGGCTGATGCCTGCAAGGCAGCGGGCATTAAGATGTGTTTTTACCATTCCATCATGGACTGGCACCAACCTGATGCCGAAAGTAAAAAGGACTATACCCATCAGAACACACCGAATCCTGATTTTACCCGGTACCGGGAAACATATCTCAAGCCACAGTTGGCAGAGCTCATAAAAAAATATGATCCCGAAGTTTTATGGTTTGATGGAGAATGGATACCGGAATGGACGGAAGACCAGGGAAAAGATCTTTACAATTACCTCCGTAATTTAAAGCCCAGTCTCATTATAAACAATCGAGTAGGAAAGGGCCGTTCAGGAATGCAGGGTATGAATTTATATAAGGATGCAGCAGGAGATTTTGGAACACCTGAGCAGGAAATTCTAGAAGGTACTTCTGACTTCGACTGGGAGAGTTGCATGACTATGAACGATACATGGGGATTCAAGAAAAGCGACCATAACTGGAAATCATCAGAAATGCTTATTCATAATCTGATCGATATTGCTGCCAAGGGAGGAAACTATCTCCTCAATGTCGGCCCTACTGCAGAAGGATTGATTCCTGCACCCAGTGTTGAGCGCCTGGGCGAAATTGGCAAATGGCTTAAAGTAAATGGGGAAGCCATATATGCGACAAATAGTATGAAACTGTACAAAGAGGGTGATAATATCAAGTATACTAAAAGCAAAGATGGAAAATATGTTTATGCCATTGTGACTAAAAAAACAGGTAATACAGTTTCCTTCAAACAGGTTAAACCAAGGGCAGGTACAAAAATTCGCATGCTGGGTGTAAAGGAAGCATTGGCCTGGAAGACAGTGGGAGATGGAGTTGAGGTTAAATTGCCTGCTTCATTTCCATGCGATTATGCATGGACGTTGAAAATACAGCAATAAGAAATCGAAAATCGAAAGTGGAAAATCGAAAATAAATACAACAGGCAAAAAAGCGTTAAGCAAAACCAAAGTAGCGTAAAGCATTATTATAACAGATGTCCTGGATGATTTTACCCGTCCAGGCAATATCGTTGGGCAATTCGCCTTTTTCTATATCCGTTCCGAATAAGTTGCAGAGTATGCGACGGAAATATTCGTGCCTCGGAAAAGAAAGGAAACTGCGGCTATCTGTGAGCATTCCTATAAAGCGGCTTAGGAGGCCCATATTCGAAAGTGTATTCAGCTGTTGGATCATCCCTTCTTTCTGGTCCAGGAACCACCAGGCAGATCCCCATTGAATCTTACCTGCAATGGATCCATCATTGAAATTGCCTGTCATTGTAGCCAAAACAGCATTATCCGCAGGATTGAGGTTGTAGAGGATTGTTTTTGCAAGTTCATTTCGGCTATCCATTCGATTAAGAAACTTCGCGAGAACTTGTCCCTGGTGAAAGTCGCCCATACTGTCCCATCCGGTATCAGGCCCCAGTTCTCGCCATTTGCGGGAATTGTTATTACGCAGTGCGCCCAGGTGGTATTGCTGTACCCAGTTTTTTTCATGGTCCCAGGCGGCAAAGTTTACCAGCATCGCTGATTTAAATTTATTTTTTTCTTCCAGGTTTAATGTATGACGGGTACGGATACGCATAAATATCTGGCTTATTTCCGTTTCTGTGTAATCTTCAGCATATAACTGTTCTATTCCATGATCTGAAATAGTGCAACCCATTTCTGCAAAAAAATCGTGACGTTTTTTCAATGCTTGCAGGTAGTGCTCATAATTATCAATAGCCATATCCGTTGCGGCCTCCAGTTTTGCCAGATAGGCCAGGAAGGCATCAGGATGATCCACAGCCATTGCCTTATCAGGGCGGAATGCAGGAAATACACGGATGCCGAAATTGTCATCCTGTAGCATTTTATGATAATGAAGGTTATCTGTTGGGTCGTCTGTTGTACAGATGATTTTTACCTGCATTTTCTGTAATAAATTGCGTACACTGAATTCCCTTGTTTGCAATTTAAGGGAGCATTCCTGATAAATTTCCTTCGCAGTATCTGGCCCGAGCAGGCTTTCGTTGCCAAAATACCGCTTCAATTCAAGGTGAGTCCAGTGGTAGAGCGGATTCCGCAAGGTATAGGGCACAGTGGCGGCCCAGTGAATAAACTTTTCCGAATCCGGAATATTGCCAGTACAGTATTTTTCTTCAATTCCATTAGCTCTCATTGCCCTCCATTTGTAATGATCATCTGAAAGCCAGGCCTGGGTAAGGTTATTAAAGCAGGTATCATAGGCTATATGCTCAGGAGGGAGGTGATTGTGGTAATCAATTATGGGCATTTTCGCCGCAAAGTCATGATACAGACGCTCAGCCGTTTTATTTTCCAATAAGAAATTTTCATCCAGAAAAGGCTTCATCCTTTTTTTGTTTCAATCTAAGTAAAAAACAACGAAATACCCACACTGTTATGCCCCGAAAAAAATGTTTTTAATTTCCTGCCAACTTTTCAAATCCCGTCTGCGTCTTTATTTTTTCCTATACTTTTGATATAGAAAAAACTTAAGAATGACTGATAATAATGATGGTTTTGGCAATGGTATCCTGAGAGGCCTTAAAAAGGTATTATTCACGTCTTCTCCTGACGACGAACGGGTAGTTCCCCCACCTGCAAACATTCCAGTAACCCAGTCCAGGCCGGAACCGATGATGCCAAAGCCTGCAGAAACTTTTTCTGAGACATCAGTAAATAAAGATGTTAAGCTTCGAATTTACCAGCTTTTAGAGAATATGAATAAGCCGGGGGTTGATTTTTTTGAAGTATGGAACGCCGCAGTAGAAATGGGTGGCCCAACGAGCGGGTATATCAAATCGGCTTACACATCTTTAAAATTTGCTGATAAGTCGCTTACAAAAGCTAAACTCCTGGAAACGGGTGCTGCATATATAGCCGGACTAAAGTCTGTTATTGAATCAGAGTCACAGAAAAGGCTGGAAGAGAAAGCAAGGCTGGATAAAGAGCGGGAGCAGGTTAAAACAAGCCTTTCGGCAGAAATCAATGCATTGGAACAGCAGATAGCGTCCATGCAGGCAAGACTGACCGAAAAAAAGTCAGAAAGAGATACTGTCAATGAAAAATATGATCCGAAAATTGCTGAAATTGATACAAAAATAAATAGCGGCCGACAGTCCGTAAACAGTGTGCTGAATGAAATGCAGCAGGTCCTTGATATCATCAACAAAGAATTAAACTAAAAAAAATGAGTAATCAGTCTAACGCTTTAACCGTCATTCCCGCCGAACTGAAGAATCAGTTGCCTATTTTCCAGGTACTCGGGGATAAATTGCCTGCCCCTATGAAGACTGAGCAGGGCAAGAAAACCATAGCCTCCATTTTTTACTGGGCACTTATAATAGGTGGTGCCTGGTGGTTTTTCAAAAATGTAGATACCCTGCTTGCGTATGCCCAGAAGTCGGTTTTATTTGTGGTTTTCAGCATTTTACTTGTTGTACTCTTGCTCCTAATGCCAAAGATAGTAAGTGTATTGCACAGGCTCGGGCGTACACTCTTGTTTAAAAGCGAGAAGTCAATTGTGCGGAACAATCCTGTTACAGCCTTGCAACTGTTATTGAATGATGCCAAAGATACCTTGAAAAGGGTTAAGGAAAAGATAGCTCATGTTGATGGTGTTCGTATCGATATGATACAGAGTGGTACTCAATCTCAAAAAACCGCGGAAGATAAATATGCACTGGTTAAGCGTTTAGTTGCAGATGCCTCTAAACAGGAAGAGCAATCAACCCAAGCCAGCCAGGCTAATAATATTGAAAAGGCCAATGATCTCAATCGCGTTGCAAAGGAAACAAGGACTAAAGCTTTTCTTTTTGGAAAGGAAGGCGAAGCAGAAGAACATAATGCCCGCAGTTATGCACAGTATGCCAACCAGTTTTCCAAAGTGATTGAAGTGCTGAAAGATAATGAGAGTGCTGCACGTATTTATGTAAGTACTCTTGACAGCAGCATCACAATCCTGCATAAAAAGTTGGAAGCTACGCAGAAGATGAAGAATGCAACTGAGGGCATTGCAGATGTATTCAATATCAAGGACGGATGGGTATTCCAGGAAGCCATGAGTGCTGCCACCCAGGCTATAAGCCAGAATATTGCTTCCATCAGGTCCAATCTTGAATTTCTTGATCAAAACAACAATATAACGGTGGGGGGTACCCCATCACAACAGGAACTGGAAGCATTTGTAAAAAAAGTTGATGAGCGCAACCTTACAATGCTGAATGTACCGATGATAGCAAGCAGTAATTATGATTTGAAGTCTGACGAAAAAGTGGATAGAGGTTTTTCACTATTAAACTAAACATTAACCGCACCCGCCTGCGCTAAGGCTTCGGCGGGTAAATAAGAAACAAAAAATATATTATGTCTACATCTACATGGAGTCGTTTAAGGTGGCCGTTCAAGGCACTGTTGATAGCATTGCCGATCATTGCGTTTAGTTATTTTGCCATTACTGATGGCTGGTTCAGTGCCGGGGATAAAAGCGAAATCGATCGCACCATAACAGATGGGAAAACAGCAGCCGTTCCGTCTGCCGGGGATGAGAAAACAGAAAACAAAACAAGTACAATCGCAAAGCAAGATGAAGGCCGCATTTTTGCTTATCAGCCTGAGAAACCTGTAAATGGAGAATTAAAGGGCATCGTGGAAGTAGGCGCCACAGGGTTTAACTCCTTTATCATCAATATGGACAAGGAAAGGAGGTGGGAAGTGTTATCCAAGGATTTCGGACAGAGCCTTGTATATGAAGGTCTGGCAACTACAGATGATATCCGGGCCGGACTGAAGAAATATATTTCAATGATGTTTGACAAAGGAGTGAAGTCAAAGAATGTGCATTTTATCATCAGTTCCGGCGCACAGAAAGTCCCAAAAACCACCATCATCAGTTCTGAACTAAAGAAAATGGGTTTTGTGGTTAACCTGGTAACTGCTGAGCAGGAAGGCAAGCTTGCCCTTAAAAGTGCTTTGCCGCCAAGTTATTATGGTAATGCATTTGTGGTCGACATGGGTTCCGGAAATACCAAAATATCCTGGATGAATGCTGCCAATTTGATGGCAACTGAAGCGCCTGGTTCAAAATATTACGAAAAAGAGATTCAGGATGATGTTATTTACAATGAAGTAAAGAGTAAAGCTTCACAGGTGCCTTCAAAAAACAGGGAAGTTTGTTTTATCATTGGCGGCACACCATTTGACCTTGCGAAGCAACATCGTAACGGGGAAGAAAGGTATACTGTGCTAAAATCACCAGGCAGTTATTCCGCCGATAAACCTAAGACAAAAAGCGGATTGAATATTTACAAAGCCATACAGGATGCTACAAACTGTGATACGTTTGTTTTCGACTGGGATGCAAATTTCTCAATAGGCTTCTTATTACAGTTGCCTTATTGATTTTATTCGTCAAAAGAAGTTTAATATTCAAACTCTGCATTGGAAACTGCCCAGGCAAGAAGTCTGCCAAATAAGGCTAAACGAATTATCTCTGCCTGTGCTTCTGGTCGTTTATTTGCCTGAATTTTTAATTCCGGCTGCAGATGGTGTGCGATATATCGATTTTTGCCATTTTCCTGATGTATTTCGACACTGACAGATTCCATATTAAACAGGGCAAGTGGTTCTCCTTCCTGAAGTATCCAGATTTTCTTCCGGATAGTATAGTAAAGGATCATGACCGGCTTGTCGTGAAGAGTGCCAATAGCGCCATACTCCGGTGCCCCGAACGTTTTTGCATATTTTACCAAATCGAAAGGTTGTGATGCCTGGATTTGCTGAGTTTCCATTTGATACCCGGGTACGAAACTGGCTGATTTAAGGAAGATGCTGTCGGTGAAAGGGTTTAGTCTTATGGTTAATCCGCCAATTATTTTTCCCTCTTCCAATACAATACACCAACTATCTGAATTCCAATCTATTCGGGCGATTTTATTCCGTATAAGAATTTTCTTATTTGTGAATACTTGTTTTTTTTGCAGGTCCTTTTCAAGGTTGCCAAAAGCGTATAAATTAACCTTCCAGTTGAAATCTTTTCTGTTTAAGTCCAGGGTGCATGGTATCCTGAAATTCATTTCTTGCCAACTATGCCAGTTTCCAAAAATTTCTGCAAACATGTTTTCGCCAATATCTTCCATGATATGGCTGATGTTATTTTTCTCTTTGTGAGGTTTAAACAGTTTTAAAGTGGCAGTTTTGATTACGGGATGGTCTATTGCAAAATGAATATCTTCATCAACGGATTTTTGAATGGGAATAGAATCAAAGGTTGCAAGAATAGGTTGACTTATACTCGTAAATGGCATGAAGAGGAATAGTATAGCTATCGTCCTGCAAAAAATCATATCCAAAAATGAATTAAAAAAGTGAAACGTTAGGTTTCACTTTTTTTGTATCTATTTAAATAAATCAGCCAGATTTTTACAAATAATATTTATGATAGCCAGGTTTCCAGGCTAATCGGTTCGCGAAGATTTATCCGGAGCTTGTGACCGTGTTTTTCGAAAAGAGCAAGCAGATGTGTGCCATTCAGCAAGCTAATCGGTTTGTTTTTTACAAACTCATAAGCCTCTGTAGTAAAATCCGCGGTTGTAAGCAGGATTCCTTTCAGTGCTCCTTCATGTATTACTGAACCAAAGAGTTCGCGAACTGGTGATAGTGTGATTGGCTTGATGCTTCGAATGGCATGGAAAAGGATTTTGCCACCCCTGATGAGGTCAGGGTCCTGCCCGAGTGCTTCAAGCCCGGTTTCCAGTTTGCTATTGAGGATTTTGATTTCGCAATCATTACTACCAAATTCTTTTTGGATCAATTCGACAATCAGGTTCTCAAAATCTCTCCAGCCGAGGTTTGCGATATTGGTACCGTTGTCATTGGGCTCCTGTATTTTATTCATCGCTGATTCTTCCTGGTATTTTTTTCTTATGGTAAATGGTATTGGTATCTCAGTCAGCTCTGTGAGTAATGGTGCAGAAATGCCCTTAAGGAATCGAAAACAAAGTGTAGGTTCTATTTGCCTTAGGTTAATTTTCTTGAATTCATTGCGAGAAGTGAATATTGAAACTATATGGGTATTTTCAAATTGACCGTTACCACGGTTAAGGGTTTTAACCCAACCTTTAAAATGGATGGCATCCACAGCCTCCGCTTCATCAGCAGAGAAAATTTCATGAATAGTCCTAAGTATGGTTTTATAAATGATTTCGTTATACAACAATGAAAATTCTTCCTTGGTAAGAAGTATGATTTCCTCTTTCTGTTCGGCAGTGTTGAAGATCATTTCTTTTTCATTGGGAATAAGAACAGGATGTGGGAGCTCCATAGACACAAACAAGGAGTTGTTCTCGCGGTGATATTCCAGTTCTGTTTGCCTGGGGAATGATTCGGGCAGTTCAGATTGCATGAGTACCAATTCAAAATATTGCTCTACCGCTTCAGGTTGTTTTGATTGGTAATTAATCTGAAGAATATCTATCCCTTCATTTTTGCTAAGTCTTTCTTCCTCGTATTTAATTCGAATGGAATCCATTTGCTGCCTGATTGCTAATTTTTCCCTTTCAACCTGCCTTAAGATTTCCTCATATTCAGCCTGTTTTTCCAGATGATTTTTTTGAACTTTTTCGCAGATCTTTTGCCAGGTTTCCAGTTTAAGATTGTAGGTCTTTTCATAGCGATCAAGAATACCTTTTTTCTTCAGTAGAAGTTTTTCTGAAAAACTGATTACTGGTTCTGTATATTCTGGCTTTGGCGGAGGTGAACTACTTTTCGGTTGCGTGGGGATATAAATTGAATCGAGTTTGGATTGTAGCTCCCCGAATGTTGTAGAAAATTCAAAGGGTTCTTTATTTTTTAGCTTGTCGAGTTCGAGGGCATGTTTTTTATCAAGGCCAGATGAAAGTAGGTTAGCCCACACTTCCCGGAATTTACTGATTTTATCCTGCTTGCTGCCAATTGCACTTTTTTGATTCCAGGTATGTATCCATTGGTTAAGTACCTGTTGTGTTTTAAAAGTGAGTATATTTTCATTGCTTTCGCGGATGGATTGTGAAAACCCTAAACCGCTATGTTGTAAATCGGCAACATACAAGGAATCGCCGTCATCTGATTCTTCTTCATGTGTATTCAGGGAAAAGTCTTTCTTGAACAGAGCGATATCATCAGTCAAGCTGGAAAATTCAAGCGTGGTTTCTTTAATCATGGAACATGGGTTTACAAGCGGTAATTACTATAACTCGAATACGAACAAGCAGTTTCAATGCCCAATTATTGGGCGGGGGAGTAGGATGTTAGTATCTTTCCAGAGATGGGTCAATTAAAGGTCACCCGGTAAGTGGCTAAGATAATAAAATTCAATTAATTGGTGAAAAATTTGTGGATACCTTCAGGAATCAGTTCAGGGTGATATTATTTCCCAAATGGCCTGCCTGAATTGATATGACTGAGATATGTCTTCTTTTATAGTGATCAGGAGTACATAATTTTGAATTGGAAACCAATTGACCAGCAAAATTTTCAGTCCGGAACAGATCTCCCTCGCATATTTTTTACTGCTTTTTTTTATAAAATTTACGATTGGTTAACTACTAACATACTTTTTTATATTGTTACTTTTAAAAGCTATGTTTTGGACCTGTTCAAATGCCTAATCCATTGGTTTCATCCCCATAGCCACCCATTCTTCTTTAGACGGGCCATAAATCCCCGGCACCTTAAGTCCTGCCTGGCGCATAAGTACCGTCATCTGGGCACGGTGATGTATCTGGTGTGTAATTAAGACCCATAATGAAAAAGCGTTTTTCCATTCTTCGCCATACATATTGGTTGTTGTAGCAAGGCTTGCATCGGTCCATTTATCTTTTATGCTAACGACAAGTTTTTCAGCTGCTTTCTGATAAGCTTCTGCTAACTCATGTGCCGAATGGAAATCAACCTTTTCTTCATCAATATCCAGGCTGAGTTTATGGGGTAATTCTGACAATGTTTCAATGATATGATTTGCAAGTCGGCCCAGGGTTCTTCCGCCGGGATAAACTTCCTGAGATAATGCTTTATCTGTCAGGTGCTGAAAGAGTCTTAGCGTGGAGGCAGATTCTGATTCCCATGCAGTGAGAAAGTCTGTAATTTTTGTAAACATCTTTTTAAAACAAATTTAAATGCAAAGAAGGAAGAACGCGTAAAATTTCACCGGTTTCTGACCGGGTTATCAAGTTATGTACATTCAAATTCGAATATATATTTGCTTATTGTTTGCTTGTGGGAAATATTCATGAGATATCGATTCAGTGAAAACTGGCTTTGCAGTTCGTTTTTTAAAATATTTTGGGGTATTCTATTTACTTTGCGGCTAAGTAAATTCATTTTTTATATTGACTTTAGATTTTGCCTCATGCGTGCAGTCACAGTTTATTAATGCTGGCAAGTCTGCTGATTTCATGTATTTCCTTGGCACAGACTGAGAGCTGAGGCCGAATCTCTGTTCATGCCGGGGGATAATCTTAATCTCTAAGCGGCATGTAAATTATTTCGGGAATGTAAAACCCTGGAAGAATTTGAACAGAAACTCAATGATGAGGAACAAAAGATCAATAACCTCGATCTTAATGAAGATGATAAAACGGACTATCACATCACAATCACTTCCTGCAAGCTGAATCAGGAATAAAATAATGACAAAGGTTTTGATCAATTTTGTGAACGATTTTATGGAGGTTGATTTTAATTAAATGAGTGCCGGGTTCAAGGGTGATGACAACTATTGCTTACACTAAAATTACCTATGGGAAAAGTTCATCTTGAAGACATCAGGCCTGAATAATGCTTTTTTCTGTCAGTAATTTTCAACGTTTCTATTCTTATTATCTTAGCGGTAAATAAGGAAATCCGTGAAGTTCAAATTGTCTGTTTTGTTCATTTGCCTGCACGCATTTATTGAGGCTCAGACAAATTCAAGCCAGGTTATTATAGGCAGAATCGATACCATTCATTCAAATATCCTGAATGAGCATCGTAAAATCTGGATATATGCACCCAAAGTGAATCCTGATGCGGGGTATGGCAAAGTGAAATATCCTGTCGTATACCTGTTGGACGGCGATGGGCATTTTTCAACAGTTACCAGCATGATCCGCCAACTCAGTGAGGGATTTACCAGTTTTTTTCCACAGATGATCGTTGTCGGGATTCTTAATACAGACAGGATGCGTGACCTTACCCCAACGCGCATTAAAGGTTCTCCCGATTTTAAGGACAGTGCCGTCTTTAAATCAACCGGCGGAGGTGAAAAATTCATGGCTTTCATGGAGAAAGAACTGATGCCCCATATTGACTCAACCTACTCTGCTTCACCATACAGGATGTTCATTGGCCATTCACTGGGTGGGCTTCTGGTTATCGACGCACTGCTTCACCATAAAAAACTCTTCAATTCATATGTGGCCATTGATCCCAGTCTTTGGTACGATGACAGGAACCTGATGAAACAAACTGGTGATCTATTGAGTACCGGTAGTTTTACCAAAAAGTCACTATATATAGCCATTGCCAACACAATGAATCCCGGCATGGATACAGGCAGTGTGAGGCATGATGTTTCTAATACAACTTCCCATATTCGTTCCATTCTTGATTTTATAACAATTTTAAAACAGGATAAGGAAAGTGGTTTAAAATGGGATTACAAATATTATGCTGATGATGATCATGGTTCTGTTCCCCTGATTGCCGAATATGATGCACTACGATTCATTTTTAAAAACTATCGCCTGCCTTCCTGGGACCTGCTTACTGATAGCTCATATCAAACCTATTCAGTTGTGACGAACCATTTTCGGAAAATTTCTGCTGAATGGGGTTATGAAGTGCGTCCTCCGGAACAGTTTATAAATAGCCTTGGATACAATTTTTTAGGCAAAAGGCAATTTGAAAAAAGTTTTTCTTTTTTTGATCTGAATATCAGGAACTATCCTGAAAGTTTTAATGTGTATGATAGTATGGGGGACTTCTATAAAGCAAAAGGGGAGACTCAAAAAGCCAGA
>Ga0209254_10000489_pt1 | contig 32106 bp, 29 predicted proteins | sample FrelakmetDIP11DI_FD_187148 | JGI IMG/M metagenome (GOLD analysis project Ga0209254, IMG submission 187148) | Freshwater lake sediment microbial communities from the University of Notre Dame, USA, for methane emissions studies - DIP11 DI (SPAdes)... | ecosystem: Environmental > Aquatic >... | reverse complement strand
AACTGAAAAACTGCGCGATATCGCGCGAGTACAAACGCCCACAATATAGCTAAAGTGTCAAATTCACTCCCGGCCAGGGGGATCGCGCTGAACGATTACCTTTAGACAACCGAAAGAGATTTTTTAGTGGTAAGCTGCTTGTTCACGCTGCTACATGGGTTGGGGGTAAGGGTCAGAGAAGCTCTCGGGGGGGGGTTACGAAGCCCTCAGCCTGCCGGGTTTCGAACCGTTCTCGAAGAAGGTGAGCCGCTATCTGAAAACTATCGATAACTATCAATAAAATGCTCATGAACTGGACGACAGATCCCGTGAAAAGGTTGCCAGATTGTGGAGACCCGTATTTGATCGCTACGGCTATCCAGTTTGATACTCTAAGCGACATCGTTTACCAACTCGAGCAATACTGTTAGGACGGGTGCTTAATCGGCTTTTTGTATTAATCTTACAATAAGATGAGTCTAAATTATCACATAATAAATTAGCTTTAAGTTTCAGTAGCTCTTTTCAACTAGGCTTTCTTTAACCTATTTATATAAAATATTTTCCTGAAGGATTATTCCTAGACAAAAGAATAAAGCTACTCTATAAATTATATTCAAGTCAAGAGTCATGTGCTTCATAAGTGAGCACCTTTTTGTCTCCTTGACTGATTGGGGGTATTCTGGGGTGCAGTCGGTTCATTGCCAACTAAGCCGTCTGCAAAAAATGCTTGTAATACCATTTGCAATTATTCCAGAAAGTCAGGAGTCATGCCATCTTCGCTGCAAACGGAAAGGCCTGACTTCTCGACCGAGGCAATTCTCGCGCAGGGGAATGTTACCTATTTAATGGCAAGATGGTATAATGGGCTCATGTTACGCCCTGATGAAAACTTTCCAATTTATTTGGGTTAGGAAAGGAGGAGCCATGCAAGTCGGTGATGTCATTCATCTGGATGGTCTAAAGGCTGAATACAGTCTCTTTGGGAGAGATCGATTTTCTTCCTGCACTCTGCCGGACGGTGATTACGTGATACTGGGCTTCGAAGAAGATTATGTGAAGCTTGCTTGGAGCGACTCCACCGGTTATCCTTCCAGGAAGCACCGCTATCGAATTGAGAGGACTGCTTTCGGGTCTGTCGGTAACAGTTGACCGGCTATTTGATGTGGGTTGCGTTCTTGTCTAGAGAGTGCAATGAGTAAGGTTCGTTAGGAATCAAACGGCAGGGGATTTTGGAGTTAAGGAGTATTACCGCAGATACATCATGGTCCGAGAATCCTGGGATATTTTTGAGCAGTTGATGAAAAGAGACTTGGGAATCATGGAGGGAAAGCATGACCACTGATTACAATTGTGAGGCGTGTTCTTCCGGTTGCACTGCAAGGCACACCGATGAGAAGGCTTCGGAGGAGGTAAAAGCAGCTCCCTACCTCGTCATCGCAGGAATAATTATTGTCCTTGTGAGCCTCGCGTACAGAGTTTTTTTCTAGCCGAATCTGATCCGTCGGTATATAGGGCACTTATTCATCGTCATCGATTTTCAATACAGCGAGAAAGGCAGACTGGGGTATTACCACGTTACCTATCTGTTTCATCCTTTTCTTACCTTCTTTCTGTTTTTCTAGAAGTTTTTTCTTCCTCGTTATGTCACCTCCATAACATTTGGCGGTAACGTCCTTTCGAAGTGCAGATACCGTCTCCCTCGATATAATTTTCCCACCGATAGCCCCTTGTATGGCAACTTTGAACAGTTGCTTGGGTATTTCATTCTTGAGCCTTTCGCAAGACCTGCGAGCCCTTTGATAGGCCCTGTCTCTATGCACGAGCATGGAGAGTGCATCCACTTTTTCTCCAGACACCAGTATGTCTACCTTCACCAGTTCGGTGGCCCTGTACTCGAGGAAATCGTAGTCGAAAGAAGCGTATCCACGTGACACCGATTTGAGTTTGTCATAAAAATCAAAAAGTACTTCTGCAAGCGGGAGGTCGAAAATTAATTCTACTCGGTTTGAATCAAGATAATTCATGTTTTTTTGCGCCCCCCTTCTCGCTATGCACAGATTTATGACACTACCAAGGTATTGTTCCGGCAATATGATAGAAGCACGGATATAAGGTTCCTTGGTGGTTTGAATAAGCATGGGGTCCGGATACTTCGCGGGATTGTCTATTATGATTTCACTCGTATCCTTAAGGGTAAGGGAGTACTGGACCGAAGGAGCTGTAAGGATGAGGGACTGGCCGAATTCTCTTTCCAGTCGCTCCTGGACAACCTCCAAGTGTAATAGTCCGAGAAATCCACACCTGAAGCCGTGGCCAAGGGCGGTGGAATGGTCTTTGTCAAAGGTCAGGGACGCGTCATTGAGTTTGAGTTTTTCCAGGGATTCCGCTAACTCCTGGTAATCGTCGGATGAAATAGGATAAAATGAAGAGAATACTACCGGTTTGACTATCTGGAATCCCTTCAGGGGGTCAAGGCAAGGATTTTCGTCGAGGGTCACCGTGTCGCCGATTCTGGTATCACTTACCGTCTTGATACCAGCTATTATGTATCCGACCTCACCGGCTTGCAACGTTTTGCATGGCTGTCTATCAATGAGAAAGATTCCGGTTTCTTCCACTTTGTAACAGGCCCCATTGGACCAGAAGCGAATTATTTGGCCGGGTTTAATTCCTCCGTCAAAAAGCCTCAAATGGATGATAGTCCCCCGGTAAGGGTCCCAGTGAGAATCGAAAATGAGAGCCCTTAGTGGGCTAGTAGGATCGCCGGTCGGTGGGGGAATTCTACGGACGACGGATTCGAGAACCTCCTCGATGCCTATTCCTTCTTTTGCGGAAATGGCGATCGACGTCTGAGGATCAAGGCCAAGATCCTTCCGGATCTGACCCTTGACTCGTTCCACGTCCGCTGAAGGAAGATCAATTTTATTAATTACCGGGATTATTTCCAGGTCCTGTTCCAGTGCCATATAATAATTTGCCAGAGTCTGGGCCTGTATCCCTTGGCAAGCGTCAATGACGAGCAAGGCGCCCTCGCATGAAACCAGTGCGCGGGAAACCTCATAGGAGAAATCCGCGTGTCCAGGAGTGTCAATAAGGTTGAGAACATAGTCTTTCCCGTCCAGGGCTCTATATGGAAGAGCTACACTTTGGCTTTTTATCGTTATGCCTCGTTCGCGCTCTATGTCCATTGTATCGAGCATCTGTTCATGGAATTCGTGGTCCCCCACTACACCGGTAATCTGGAGTAGCCTGTCTGCCAGTGTAGATTTTCCATGGTCTATATGTGCAATAATTCCGAAATTTCTTATGTGATCCATTAAAATATTCCCATGGTTCGTATTAATCTGCTCAAGAGGGGGCACGAGTTTTACGGAAACTAGAACTGACCGGCAGCTTGTAAATTCTACCCTGCGGAGACATCATGATCAGTTCGTCTCCTGACAGTACCGGGCCGATAGCGTCGGGGTAGGGGGGCGGGAAACATACGCTGGCCGCATCCAGAAGGTTGGCTTTACCTATCATCCGGCTGAGACGGGCTTTATATATGAGAGCATTGAATGGCGCTCTGTTCAATTCAAAAACATATTCATCCAGTACGGTCATTCCCGACGGAAATGCTCCGTTTGTGTACGAGGCTATTACACCTCCCAGGATAAATCCTTTTTTCAAAGCCTTCTCAGGATCCACTACATACGTTTTTCTTGTATAAAGGTAATTTGCAGCAAGCCACACCTTCTTCCGGTTCCAGTCCGCAACGGCCATGGCTGTGACCCTTAGATATCCGAGGGGTAACGTCAAAACCGTCACAGCTTTTTTTGAAGCGAATGATGCATTAATGTCAAACCCCATCAAAAGCCCTGTAGAACTATCCGCTATCAGGAGTAAATTATCATATACCGGTAAAGTGCTAAATGCAGGTGTAACATATTCCGGAACGGAAAAGGATTCTTCCCTTTCTTCTTCACCCTCTATAAACATCCTCAATTCCAAATTTCCTGCCTCTTGGCGCAACAACACGAGGAGGGTTTTGTCCTGAACCCCGATTCCCAAGATTTCCGCCATATCGTTTTCAGGAATGACCTGGGGTCCCTGGGCCCAAGAGACCGATAGATTTGGTTTGGCGATCATTGATCGGATCGGAATGAGGTTCGCCCACACAAGAATTGTCAATAGGACCGTGAGAGGGACCATGACATTCAAAGCATAGTTCAGTTTTCCAGAATATGGGTCGCCCTGAGTGAACCTGACTTCAGAGTCGAATTTTCTTCTTATCCCGCGTTTGAGACGCAAATAGCCTATGGTGACTTCTACAGCCATAATCACTGAAAAGAAGTACATTAGCCACGGGAACCAGTTGATTTCCCAACCCGCCCAAATACCGTAAACTGAATACAGGAAAAATTTGCTGGTAATTGTTACGCGAGTTCCAAGGCCCATCACGTTTATGATGACGCCGAACACAACTACGATCAAGTACAGGGCGATGTAAACAGTACCTAACAACGGGGATACCATATGATGGAAAATAGCCATAAGTCCGACCACCACCATCCCCAATTGATCGCAAACTAGATCGGTAAAAGCGCCTGACTGTGATTCTTTACCGGCATGGCGGGCAAAGGCGCCGTCGAGGCCATCGCAGATAATATGACCGGCAAGGAAGAGGCATGCAACTTTGGGATCTCGTACAAAATAGAGCACGACCCCGGCCAAGAAAGAAATGCCGATATACGAAATAGTATCCGGCACCAAACCTAGCTGTTCGAAACGAGGAAATACAGTGGCAATAAACTGTGTCCTCTTCTCACGAAACCAGATATGCAGCCAGCGCTCTTTTCCAAAGTAGTTCAGAAAATCCAAGTGTGGCTTCGTCTTGAAGCTTCCTGAACCATCGTCGGGTACGTTGTTCATCTGTTACTTTTCATGGACAAATTTCGATTTTATTTGCTCTGCTAATGCGGAAATTTTCTCCATATCACCCATTACCGGTTCCCACGCACATATTGTTAGACCATCGCCCGTCCATCTTGGGACAAGATGAATGTGAAGATGAGGGACTACCTGGTTACCGGCCTTGCCATTCAACTGCATCACGTTCATACCTTCCGGGGCAACCACTTCATAAACTGCTTTAGCAATATTGGCTGCCATTGAGAAAAGGCGACCGTATAGTTCCGGCTGAATCTCCAAAATGTCCTCGGAGTGTTCCCGGGGAATCACCAGCAGGTGACCAGTGTTCAGGGGACTAATATCCATGAATGCCAAAATGGATTCATCCTCAAAAATTTTTTTGCAGGGAATTTCTCCAGCCACTATCTTGCAAAAAATACAATCTTTCCTTGTCCTCATCACCCTTACACCTCTGTTTCTTTTACTCAACCCGTTATTCCCTCAAAAAGAATGGAGCTGAGGTACCTTTCTCCTGCGCTGGGTAGAACTACTACAATTATCTTGTTCTGAAATTCATTCCTCTGCGCGAGTCTGATCGCGGCAAGAACGGCTGCTCCCGAAGAAATACCGCAGAGAAGGCCTTCGCTCCTAGCCAGAAGCCGGGCATATTCCACGGACTCTTCACTAGAAACCTGCTGGACTTCATCCACCAACTGTAAATCAAGAACATCAGGCAAAAAACCGGCTCCAATCCCCTGAATCTTGTGGGGGCCGGGCATTGGTACCTTCCCCTGGAATGTTTGAGTTATGACGGGACTCTCCTCTGGCTCCACGGCTACTGAATGGATTTTCTTCCCTTTTTTGTTCTTTATGAAACGAGATATCCCCGTTATGGTACCACCTGTACCTACTCCACAAACCAAGGCGTCAATCTTGCCTTGAGTGTCTTGCCATATTTCGGGTCCGGTAGTTTCTTCATGGGCCAGAGGATTGGCTGGATTCTTGAATTGCTGTGGCATGTAGTATTTTTCCGGGTCCCCGGCTACGATATCCCCAGCTTTGTCTACTGCGCCCTTCATACCTTTGGTCCCATCAGTAAGCACCAGGTTGGCGCCGAACATTTTTAGGACTTTTCGTCTCTCTAGGCTCATGGTTTCAGGCATGGTCAAAGTAAGTCCATATCCTTTCAAAGCGCAAACATAAGCCAGTCCAATACCCGTATTGCCGCTGGTCGGCTCAACAATTTCAACACCTTTCCGAAGCAAACCGTTCTTTTCCGCTTCCTGAATCATGTAGACGCCGATGCGATCCTTGACGGAATATGCTGGATTGCGCCCTTCAACTTTGGCAAGAACAATTGCTTTGGTTCGGCCACAAATTTTGCCGAGTTTCACGAGAGGCGTACGTCCGACTGCCGCTGCGTTATCTTTGAAATACTTGTCCATAGGATATGCCTCGATTATGCTCTTCTCTTTTAGTACTAAATTTTACTACATAACACATAACTACATAACTTTCTCATAATAATGAGCCGCGGTAAAGATCCATGTCTTGTGGCGAAATCCCATTATGAGTAAAATGACGATTCGCCTCTAGTCCGGCACATACGTTTTGCAGTACCAGGAAATTCTTTTATGCGTGTTCTCGTTACCGGCGCCACCGGGTTCATAGGCAGTCATATGGCGGAGTTGCTGATCGACAAGGGATGGGAAGTGATCTGCCCTGTCCGCAATCCGGCATCTTTGGGCCACCTGAAACACATTTCCGTAAAGATCGTTTCTACTCATCTGCTGGAATCATTCATAGCAGACAGCCCTCATTTTGACTATGTGATTCATCTCGCCGGAGCTACTCGTGCGATTGACTACCCGAGCTATCATTCGGTCAACGCAGAATGGACCCGCAGCTTGTTAGAATGGTTCCTCAGAAAAGGTAAGGGGAATTCTCTGAAAAGATTCGTTTTTGTCAGTTCCCAGGCCGCTGCGGGTCCATCACCCGATAAGGGAAGCTACATTCTTGAGTCGGATCCTTCCCACCCGGTTTCACTTTACGGCCGCTCAAAGCTTGAGGCTGAAAAAATTGTGCGTACCTTCCGCGATGAGTTACCAATCACCATACTACGTCCCCCAACAGTATTCGGACCCCGGGACAAGGATGTACTAGGCGTCTTCAAATGCGCCCGCTTCCATTTCGTACCCTGTATCGCCGGACCTGACAGGTTAGTAAGCATAATTTACGTAGAAGATCTTGTGGATGGAATCCTCAAGGCAACGCTTTCACCTGTATCACAAGGGGAAACGTACTTCATTGCCAACCCCATCCCTGTTGTATGGAGAGAGTTTGCGCTGCAAGTTGCTGAGGTCCTCGGATTTAAGGCTGCGGCTGTGCCGATTCCTTTGACAATAATGAAGCTTTTTGCCGGTGCAGGCGATCTAATTGGAAAAATCCGCAAGTCGCCGACTTTTTTCAGGCTGGAAAAATATCATGAAATGAAACAAATTGCATGGGTTTGTTCTGCTGAAAAAGCCCGGGAAGATTTCCAGTGGACAGCCTCGACCTCCATCATTCAGGCAATTGAAAAGACTGCAAAATGGTACAAGGAAAATGGTTGGTTGTAAAAATAGGGGAGATGTCCAACACGAGAGAGTCAGCACCGAAGCAGAATGTTCCGCCGATGACTTCAATATTTAGGTTTGGCGGAGAGAGAGGGATTCGAACCCCCGGTACCCTCACGGATACAGTTGATTTCGAGTCAACCCCCTTCGGCCTCTCGGGCATCTCTCCGCTCTAGGCTGACTCAATCAGCCCAACTTTTAACGCAACTTTCTGAAAAAGCTCTGAAGCAATTGGGCAGCCTCTTCTTCCATGACCCCTGGGATGACTTCCAATTCATGGTTAATTCTTGGGTCATGTGAAAAATCGAAAAGACTTCCAACTCCTCCCCATCTTTCGTCTCGGGCACCATAGACCAAACGTTGTACCCTGGAATGCATAAGAGCGGCCGAGCACATGATACACGGCTCTAATGTAACATAAACAGTTGCCGAGAGCAATCTCCAATCACCGATGTTTCTAGCGGCTTCTCGGAGTGCGATGATTTCCGCGTGAGCAGTTGGATCGGACTGGGCCTCAACTTGATTGTACCCCTTTCCTACAATCCTTCCGTTCTGCACCACCACCGCGCCCACAGGAGTATCTCCTTTGTCCGCTGCAATTTGTGCCAATTCCAGGGCTAGCACCATGAATTGTTTTTCTGATTCGTGTATTCTGCATTTCATGGATGGTGATATTTAAGGATAGCTCCTTGCGCTGCCGAACTCACCTGGGATGCATAACGAGCCAGGTATCCTGATGTTATGGTAAATTTCGGAGCAGACCACGAGGATCGGCGTGCTATGAGTTCGCTTTCTGACAGATTAACGCTTATTGTCTTGCCTGGAATATCTATTATGATCTCGTCCCCCTCTTGGACAAGTGCTATTGTGCCTCCGTGAGCAGCCTCGGGGGAAACATGACCTATGGCAGCTCCCCGCGTTCCGCCACTGAATCTCCCATCCGTTACCAGAGCCACCGATTGGTCTAATCCCATCCCTACGAGGGCTGATGTAGGATTGAGCATTTCTCTCATGCCCGGCCCGCCACACGGGCCCTCGTAACGAATTACCACTATATCGCCCGGCTTTATTTCCCCTTCCAGTATTGATTGTACTGCAGCCTCTTCGGAATCAAAAACGCGAGCACGTCCTTTATTCTTAAGCATTTTCGGCGATACGGCAGATTGTTTGACCACTGCGCCATCCGGGGCTAAATTCCCCTTGATGATTGCTATACCACCTTGACGGCTATAAGGACTTTCCAGGGGTCTGATAATATCTGAATCTAGAACCCCGGCGCGTTCTAGATTTTCTCCTAGTGTCTTCCCGGTTACCGTAAGTACATGCGGATCTACAAGACTATTCCCCGCGAGCACTTTGAGAACAGCTTGAACTCCACCTGCCGAGTCCAAATCCTCCAGGTGATGAGGTCCACCTGGAGATAAAGAACATATGTGTGGAGTAATTGAACTTATTTCATCGAACATTTTCAGATCTATTTCTATCCCGGCCTCACTCGCAATTGCCGGGACATGCAGGACCGTATTGGTAGAGCAGCCGAGAGCCATGTCCACGGCTATCGCGTTTCTAAACGCTTCTAAAGTAGCGATTCTGCGTGGGTGTAAATCATGAGATAAGAGTTCCATCACCTTCATTCCAGCCATTTTCGCGAGACGAATTCGAGCTGCTGATACTGCCGGGATTGTCCCATTACCGGGCAACCCCAAACCCAGGGCCTCTGTGAGACAATTCATGGAATTCGCTGTAAACATCCCTGCGCATGAGCCACATCCAGGGCAGGCATTTTCTTCCAGTTCTGAAAGTTCTGACTCGCTCATTCTTCCGGCCTTCACTCGGCCTACCGCTTCGAATACATCTATGACGTCCACGGCCTTTCCTTGAAACCTGCCAGTCATCATGGGGCCGCCGCTTATTACTACGGCAGGGATATTTAGCCTGAGTGAAGCCATGAGCATGCCCGGCACTATTTTGTCGCAGTTCGGTATCAGCACCAACCCGTCAAAAGGATGGGCCATTGCCATTATCTCGACAGAGTCGGCTATGAGTTCACGAGATGCGAGTGAATATTTCATCCCTACATGGCCCATGGCCAGGCCGTCACACACTCCAATGGTGCAAAACTCCAATGGAGTGCCCCCGGCGATCCTTATTCCTGCCTTCACCGCTTCTGCAATACGGTTCAGGTGCATGTGTCCGGGGACCAACTCATTAGCTGAATTTGCCACTCCTATGAGTGGTCGCGCCATTTCCTCAGATGTAATCCCCATAGCAGCGAGGAGAGCACGAGACGGTGCCCTGCCAAGACCGGTTTTCATCAAGTCGCTTCTCAACGGTTCCTCCTCTGATATGAAGCTACACAATCGTTTGATTGAGAATTTTTTTCACTGCCGGGGCATGAATCCTTTGATATATGGGCAACTCGCCCAGCAAAGGTCTGGCATAGTTTTTGAATTCCACCGTGACGTTGTTGTTCCCGTCAATGAACGAATCCGGCATGGACTTGGTTTCCTTTGCTACATCGGCCAAAGGGGTCAGATTGTAGCGTACTCCATAGTCTCCCACTCTCTCTATGGTTATGGATCCATCTGCCCTGTGCCAAGCAGCTATTTGGACGGCTCTTTCTCCGACCTCCCTCGCCTCATTGGCGTCAACTTCGCTGACACAACCGAGAAAAGATCTTTGCAGATACCCGAACGTATCCGAGCGAACTCTCTTGATCTTCAGCCGATCCTTTACAAGGTTCATCAATGCGTCTCCAAGAGAGGTACTTCCGGAAAGCTGAATATTGCCGTGAGAGTCTTTTTCCACCCGGTTGACAAGCGTTGCTGCGACCTGATTTCCATCAACGTCCTGGATTCCTTCAGACACAGCTATGACTGTTCGACCATACAGAGTATAAGCTTTGTCCACACTAGCTAAAAATTCTTCCTGGCTGAATGGTCTTTCCGGCACATAGATCAGATGAGGACCATCATCGTCATATTTTCGAGCAAAGACCGATGCGGCAGTAAGGAAACCTGCATGGCGACCCATTACGACTCCGATGTAAACTCCAGGGAGCGACCGATTGTCCAGGTTCACTCCTGAAAAGGCCTGGGCTACAAACTTGGCTGCCGATCCATATCCTGGACAGTGATCAGTCACTCTGAGATCATTGTCTATTGTTTTCGGGATATGCATAACACGGAGTTCGTAACTCCCTTCTAATGCGAATTTATTAACGATTCTACATGTTTCTGCGGAATCGTTCCCTCCTATGTAAAAAAAGTAATGGATTCCATGGGCTTTGCATACGTCAAAAATGCGCCGACAAAATTCGTCGTCAGGTTTTAATCGAGTGCTTCTAATCCCTGCCCCAGGAGTTCGAGCCACGGCTTCAAGATTGTTTCCTGTGGCTTCGGATAGGTCTACCATCTGCTCCTCGACCAGGCCTTCCACTCCTCGAAAAGCGCCGTAGAATTGAGTTATGTGAGGGTACTGGCGGGCCTGGAGGACAGCCCCCACCAGTGATTGGTTGATAACCGCCGTAGGCCCTCCTCCCATGGCTATAATTGCTTTCCCCGTCAGTTTTTCCATTTTAGCTCCTTAACCTTGAAACATTGTGCTTTGTTAAAACTTCGGAGCCTCGAAGATCCATCCACCAAAGAAGATATACGCAAGTATGAGAGTCCAAATTATGTTCAATCCCTGTGCAATCAGGAATACCAAAGCAGGCCTGCCACCTCCTAGCTTGGAAAGCTCGGTGAATTTTGTCTCGAGTCCGATGGATGTGAAAGCCAACGCAAACCACATAGTCCTTATGCCTCCAAGCGAACCTTTCACCTCACTTACTGTTTTGGGGTCCAGTAAGAATGAAAAAATTAGAGAAGCTACTATGAAACCAAGAACGAATTTAGGAAATCTATTCCAAATTTCAATCGCTCCTGGCTTACCTGCTCCTGGTACCTGCTCCACTTTCTTCATTGTCCAAACCACTGCTAGAATGAACGCGGCTACTCCTATCAGTACATTTTGTGACATTTTGACTATGACGCCCACCTTCATCGCCGTTTCACTGATGAGAGCGCCTGCAGCCACTACGGAGCCACTTGTATCGAGAGTTCCGCCTAACCACGCCCCTGCCACGGCATCCGGCATCCCAACCCACTTAGCAATGAGTGGCTGTAGAACCAGCATAGGAACAGCACAAATGAGGACTATCGATGTCGTGTAACTTAATTTCTTTGGGTCACCCTTGATGGCGCCTGAGGTGGCTATCGCTGCCGAAACTCCACAGATAGAAACAGCACTCGATAGAATTACGGCAAATTCTTCATCCACTTTAAGCTTCATCGCTATCCAGTAACATGCATACCAGATTACCGAGACCACCAGGACGGCCTGGATAATGCCGAGAAATCCTGCTTCAAGAATCTCTTTGAAAAGGATGCCGGAACCCAGAATAACCAGACCTGTCTTGATGTAAAATTCTGTTCTCACCGCTTCTGTAAGCCATTGCGGCAAACCAATCACGTTGCTGATAAAAAGGCCTAACGCCAGGCACCACAGCACGTATTCAATGCCGTAGTAGTTGATTGTGAAGTTGCCGGCTATGAACTGCGAAAACCAGGCAATCAAGAATACCACAGGGAAACCGACGAGGAACTTTCCTACTCTCGCACCCAGAAGCGACATCGCTATCAGGCTCAAGACCAGAATGCCTAAGCCTATGTAAAGTGACCAACCAATGTTTGTGGATGAGAAAACTTTAGACAGAGTATTTGACGCATTGTCTTTTATTTCTTTGCCGACTTGGCCGGCTTTCTTTTTCAGGCCAACATCTTTAACTTTTTTTGATGCATCTTCGAAATTCTTAGCAGCATCGGCAATTCCTTTTCTGTCTCCCTTGTTGATAGCTGTTTTCAAGGATTCGGCTTTTGCTATAAGATCTGTCTCACCCTTTTGCTCTGCTTCTTTGGCAATTTTATCAACCGCCGGGGACGTTTGACTCACAAATGATGTGAACTCACCCTCTGTCACCCACTTGAAACCAGGGATTTTTATAGTCAGGCCTGCTAGGATTACTATGATCACGAAAAAGCCTATCCAGACAGCTACCCAATCTTCGGTGTTCCACAGCGAGGACCAGCCGGTTCCTTTTTCCGCCATCTCTCATTACCTCCTTTCTTAATCAAAAACCGTCAGTTCGCGGGTATCATAAAAGACTCTTTCCTCTTTGAACTATTTTCAAGAGTGTTTTCTTAATATCACCCCCTTCAAATCAAGCCAAGATATTATTTTCTATTGCACCTTTGTTCAAACACTATATCAGAATCCACCAGCGTCGTATTGATTTCCTGTTTCAGGACAGGTACACTGGTATCATGAAAACATATGATGATGTCTATGATATCTCTAATATTAAGATTATCGACGATCTTCCCGTTGGAAAGCAAGTTGAAATTTTCAAACATTTGTCTTCTCGTGCTCGCGAGGAACTGGTTCAAATCGTCACACGACCAGAGGATCTTGTGAGGAACATTTCCGAAGAGGAGATGTTTTTTACTGTAAAGGAACTAGGAGAAGAAAACGCTCCGAGCCTTCTGGCTCTCACCACTCATAAACAGCTTCTCTATATTCTCGATGTGGAGTTTTGGAAGAAAGACATGTTGGACCCTCAAACCGTATCCAGATGGCTGAAAATCATTTTCGGTCTCGGCCCGGAAAAGATCAAGCAATTCGTAGAAATAGCCGATCCAGAACTCATCACTAGTATACTGAATTCTTTTATTAGGGTGGTGCTAAGAGACCCTGAAGTAGACCTTCTTGAGCAACTGGATTACCTGCCTTCATTTTCTCTTGATGACACCTTTTATGTGGAGTTTCGCATTCCTCAAATAGAAGAAGTCGTCAGGAGTTTTCTCGAGACGCTTTTCCAGTTGGACACTCAATACTACTTCAATCTTATGAATGGATTGAACGCTGGTCTGCCGTTTGAGCAAGAGGAAATGGCCCTTAAATGGCGTCGGGCTCGACTTGCTGATAAGGGGTTTCCAGCTTTCGATGAAGCTTTAGAAATATATCAATATATACATCAGGGGTCTGTGCTGATTCCATTCTCTGAACAGATCCATCATCGAAGCGAATCAGAAGCAGACATGAAGCGACCCGTATTAGGTTACCCGCTAAAATTACTGTCATCAGGAACACTGTTCAAAAGATCTCTCGATAAAATTATAGACCCGGCCGAAAAGGACCGTATCTCTACAGAACTGGCACACGTAGCAAACAAGATAATGGTCGCCGATAATAAAGACCCAAGTTACGTTGAAGATTTGCAGGGCAGCTTAAAAAAAGTCAGTGGTTATATTAACATGTCTTTAGAAGAGGTATGTGGAGACGACGTTTTTTTTGCCTCCATGGTAGTTAGTTCGAACCATATGGAAACACTTTTCAGAAGAGGATTCAGCATCATTCTTGATCTCCGTAAACAAGCCCAAACATTTCTTCGAGCATACGAAGGTGGTATTGAAAATTTGGGTTATCCCCTCGCAGGACTTATGAGAGGCCTATTTCAGAAAAGACCCTTTTTCGCAAACAATTTATTGGGAGAGAACAAAGCCAGAGATTTCGAGAGTATGGGAGATATCCGCGTCATTAGGAAAATGCTGGATAAGAATACGTTTGAAGATAACTGGGAGCCTATTTGAATCGATTTTCTCTCTATGTGGGCATTTGGCCAATTTGTGTGCTTGCATTTTTCTTCTCATTCGTTTAAATTCAGCTTCCACCCATCGAATTTCCAGAGACGACAAAATCGGGGAGATTAGACTCATGGCAGAATTTGAACCGATTATAGTGGCCTTTTGTTGTCATTACTGTGCTTATGGTGCAGCCGATCTTGCTGGTAGCATGAGGCTGGAGTATCCCACAAATATCCGCATTATCCGTCTGCCTTGTACAGGAAAGGTCACCCCGGTTTTTCTGCTCAGAGCTTTCGAAAAAGGAGCCGATGGGGTTTACGTCGCCGGTTGTCTGGAGGGTGACTGCCATTTTATTCAAGGTAATTTGGTAGCCAAGCCCCGAGTAAATTACACCAAAAAACTTATTCAGGAAGTTGGTCTTGAGCCTGAAAGGCTGGAGATGTTCAACATGAGTGCTGCCATGGGGCCAAGATTCGCCGAAGTGGCCCGTGAATTTACCGAAAGGATAAAGGTTTTGGGGCCAAGCCCTCTTAACAAAAAATACGGACACGCAAGTAATCGGGCAGCTTGAGTTGTAGCAGATCCCTCTTTATAACATACCTTTGGAGGCACAGGAAATGGTCATAGGCGAAAGAAAACCCTTCGATGAAATCACAAGAATGTTGGAGGGGCACAAGAAAATCGTAGTACTGGGATGTGGAGGTTGTGTTACGGTCTGCCTGACGGGAGGACACGATGAGGTACGAGTTCTCTCTAGTCAGTTACGAATGGCTCGTGACAAGGCGGGTGATCCTATTGAGATTATCGAGAAAACCGTAGAAAGACAGTGTGATCCTGAATATATAGAAGAGGTTAATGATATAGTGCCCCACATTGACGCGGTGCTTTCCATGGCCTGCGGAGCTGGCGTCCAATTCATGGCCGAACGATACACAAATACACCTGTTTACCCTGCACTCAATACCACTTTCGTAGGCGGGTCAATAAAAGAAGGCTACTATGTGGAAAAATGTCAGACCTGCGGGGAATGTAAACTCTACTATACCGCGGGAATTTGTCCCATCGCCAGGTGTTCCAAAAGCCTCCTTAATGGGCCATGCGGCGGATCTACCAAAGGTGCTTGTGAAATCGATCCGCAAGTGGACTGCGCTTGGCAACTTATTATCGACCGTCTGAAGTCACTGAATCAGATGGACAGATACGAAGACATCATAGCTGTCAATGATTGGCGAACAAATAGGGACGGTGGTCCACGAAAGATGGTCAGGGAGGATTTTCAAAGATGAGTGGCGAATGCAAAACTGAGAGCAAGCTCGAAAAGATTCTCAGATCAGGACAGTTCGCAGTTACGGGAGAATGTGGTCCACCTCGCGGAGCCGACCCTGATGTCGTTAGAAATAAGTGTCAACTGCTCAAAAACAAGGCCGATGCTTTCAACATTACCGACAACCAGACCTCTGTTGTGAGAATGTCGTCCATAGCCTCATCGGTCATCATGATACAGGAAGGAATGGAACCGGTCATGCAGATGGTCTGCCGTGACCGTAACCGAATAGCTATCCAGAGCGATATACTCGGCGCGGCTGCATTAGGTAATAAAAATATATTATGCCTATCTGGAGACCACCAGAAATTCGGTGATCATCCTCAGGCAAAAAATGTTTTTGACATCGACTCCATTCAGCTCATAAGAACAGTCCGGCTGATGCGAGATGAGGGGAAGTTTCTTGGTGGAGATGAAATAAAGGGTGCTCCCAAGCTTTTTGTTGGAGCAGCAGCCAATCCTTTTGCCGATCCTTTCGAGATAAGAGTGCCCAGGCTCGCTAAGAAGGTTGCTGCTGGAGTAGAGTTCGTTCAGACCCAGTGCATTTTCAATCTGAAGAAGTTTGGCGAATGGATGAAAGCTGTGGTAGACCGAGGACTTCATGAAAAGGTCTTCATTCTCGGTGGAGTTACACCGTTCAAGTCCTTTGGTATGGCCCGGTATATGGCTAATAACGTCCCTGGAATGGATGTCCCTGATGAATTGCTGCAACGCATGAAAGGCACTGCAAAAGAAAAACAGGCCGAGGAAGGCATTGCTATGGCAGTGGAAACCATCAAGCAACTCCGAGAAATGACTGGTATAGCCGGAGTGCACATCATGGCCATTGAATGGGAAGAAAAGGTAGGAGAAATAGCTGAAAAGGCTGGTCTTTTGCCGCGGCCTTCTGTGTAAATTCTTTACTCGTTTTTTGTCACGTTTACGCGTCTGTCAAGAAATATCTTTACGACGTTGACAACATAACTGTCGGTCAGGAATAGACCCGATAAAACTTTTCACTCTGGGGATGTGCTAAGCCCGGCTTTTAATAATCAAGATTCATAACGTTCAGCGCGTTCCTCTCTATGAAATCTCTCCTCGGCTCGACCTGATCTCCCATGAGAGTGGAAAAAATCTCATTAGCTCTTACTGCATCGTCAACAGTCACCTGCAAAATTTTCCTGTTTTCAGGGTTCATGGTAGTTTCCCATAGCTGTTCCGCGTTCATTTCCCCGAGGCCCTTATACCTCTGAATAGACACTTTTTTTCGACCAAGCTCCATAATTGTTATCACCATATTGGAAAAAGAACTTATTTCCATCTTGCTTGTGTCAGTTTCAAGAATAAATGGAGGGTCTCCTACAGTTCTGAGCCGATGTGTAATTGCTACTATTTCACCGTAAGAAGGCGATTCAGTTAAATCGGTATCGATGATGGTCCTGCGGCTTAATCCATTACGCCTTGTCTTTATATCAATATAGTATCGAGACTCCTCTTCATCTTTTTCAATATCAAATGTCATTGGTATTAATTCTACATTAAATGTCTCTATTCTGTTAAGAACCCGACCAACTATTTCTTCGACCTGTTCATGCCCAGCTAAAGAATCCTTGTTTAAGCCTTCGAGAACAAAAGCTTTTAAAACTAGCCTTTCCATATTCTTTCGTTCGAAAACATCTAGAATTTTTTCCATTCTCAGGATATTCTTGATAATATTAATCAACAATACTCCTTCCATCGACTCACCATCTTTATTTTTTACGACTATATTTTCTAGGCCGTAGCCAAGAATTACATCATCCATAGAGCTTTCGTCTTTAATATAAAACTCCTCTTTCCCTTTTTTAATCTTAAACAAAGGTGGCTGAGCAAAATACAAGTATCCCCTATTAATTACATCAGCCATAATCCTAAAGAAAAATGTCAACAAGAGCGTTCTGATGTGAGCCCCATCCACATCTGCATCAGTCATGATGATAATTTTATGATATCTGATTTTTGAAACATCAAAATCTTCTTCTCCAATACCAGTTCCCAATGCAGTGATAAGAGTTCTGATTTCCTGGTTTTGGAGTATTTTATCAAATCGAGCTTTTTCGACATTCAGAATCTTGCCCTTAAGTGGGAGAATAGCTTGCGTCCGTCTGTCTCTTCCTTGTTTTGCCGATCCTCCGGCTGATTCACCCTCGACTATAAAAATCTCTGACTTGGCTGGATCCTTTTCCTGACAATCAGCAAGTTTTCCGGGCAATGCCGAAGATTCCAGAGCGCTTTTCCTTCTTGTAAGTTCGCGGGCTTTTCTGGCTGCCTCTCTGGCTCGACTTGCGTCAAGAGCTTTTTGTATAATCCATTTACCACTATGGGGATTCTCTTCAAGATACTCGGAAAGTTTTTCATTGACCAGTTGTTCAACAATCCCGCGAATATCCATATTACCTAGCTTTGATTTCGTTTGACTATCGAACTGAGGGTTCAACATCCTGACGCTCAAGACCGCTGTAAGACCTTCTCTAAGATCTTCTCCGGTTATATTGACCTGGATCTTGCCGTTTTTGAGAAGACCCTTTGCACTGGCATATTGATTAATCGTTCGTGTTAGTGCCGATCTAAATCCAGAAAGGTGAGTTCCTCCTTCGAACGTATTAATATTGTTACAGTATGTAAACACCGTTTCTGAGTACCCGTCATTATATTGTATTGCACATTCTATAAAATTATTATCTTTTTCTCCAGCAACATATATAGGTTTACTATCCATTGTTTTTTTGGCTCTATTGAGATGCTCCACGAAAGAAACAATTCCACCTTCGTATTCAAAAACTACAGGTTCCTTTTGAGAGCGTTCATCTTCAAAATTTATCGTCAAGCCTTTATTCAGATAAGCTAATTCTCTTAGGCGTGCGGCTACTATGTCATAGCTGATCTCAAGATCACCAAAAATTGTATGATCTGCCTTAAAAGTAATTTTAGTGCCATTTCTTTTCGTAGTTCCTACTGCTTCCAGTTGGCTTTGTTTTTTACCTCTACTGTACATTTGTCTGAAAACCCGTCCTTCTCTCCTAATTTCAAGCTTGAGTGTCTCAGACAAAGCATTAACCACCGATACTCCCACACCGTGTAAGCCACCGGAAACTTTATAGGTACTGCTATCGAATTTTCCACCGGCGTGTAACATCGTCATTACAACTTCCGCTGCGGAAATTTTCTCCGTAGGATGATTCTCTGTAGGTATTCCTCTTCCGTCGTCCTCAATCGTAACTGATGAATCTAGATGAATTGTCACGGAAATCTTGCAACAATATCCGGCCAAAGCTTCGTCTACTGAATTGTCTACTACTTCCCAGACAAGCTGATGCAAACCTTCAGGGCCTGTATTGCCTATATACATACCAGGAGTATTTCGAACAGCTTCAAGACCCTCGAGAACTATTATCTGTTCAGCTCCGTAATGTTGTTCTCCCACGTTGTTATTTTTCCTCTCTTCCATCGTATCAACCATCCAAGATTGTCTCTTACTTTCGCATTGGCATTATGAGATTGAAATACTCTTTTGGAGGATCAGGTCGAATCACCATCGGTGCCCCTTCCTTATCAAATTCAAAAGTGATCAGTTCCGATTCTAAAACTCCAAGAGCCTCCATCATGTAGAAAACGTTAATTATGACTTTGAAATCTTCTCCTTTATATTCCACTGCAATTACATCCCTGGCAGAACCCAGGTCAGGATGCGTAGCGCTTACAACCATTGTATCTTGACTAACCTCGATGTTGACTCCCTTGTTCGTGTCAGAAGTGAGAACAGCTGTTCTTCTCAGTGCTTGTAAAAGTTTGATACGATTAGATTTTATAATTTTATCGCTGAGAGGCGGTATGACTTTTCTGTAGTCAGGATAGTCACCGTCAACGAGGCGCACCGACATCATGAATCGGTCGGTGCTCACGCAAAGATTTTTTGGTTCGAATCCCAATGCTATATCTCCATTCACATTTTCGAGAATCCTTCTTAATTCAATAAGACCTTTCTTAGGAACTATAACTTTGGACTCAAAAGATAAACCCAAGTTTTCATCTACTAGTGCCAATCGATGTCCATCGGTAGCAACAAATCTAGTGATTTCGCCGTTCTCTTCGATGAGAACACCGTTGAGATTAAATCTTGAATCATCAGTGGATGCCGCAAAAATTGTCTTATCAATCATGTTCACAATCTTTTTGGAGTTTACAGAAAACTTCTTGATATCTTCAAAAGATGACCATGTCGGATAGTCCGCTGCGTCCATGCCAGCAAGTTCAAAAGAAATCTCGCCACAAAAGATTTTAATTCGGTTGCCCACCTGAGTTGACTCTATATTCATGATTCCAGGGGGAAGTTCTCTCACCATTTCGTAGATTTTTTTTGAAGGAACTGCCAATACACCCGGCTCTATGACATTAGAAATATAAGTCATTTTGAGACCGACTTCTAAATCAGTAGCCGAAAGAGTAATTGTTGTGTTTGAAGCATTTAAGAGAATGTGTGAGAGAATTGGCAAAGGCGACTTTTTTTCTGCAATTGGTACAGTCTTAGATAATCCTTCGTAAAATATGTCCCTCTCTATCTCAAAAAACATGAGAATCTCCTATATGATATTAAGACTTAATAATTAATAAAAATAGTCTTAATAGAAGGTGTTGTGAATTTGTTGAAATCTTATCATACATCTCTTATATAGTGGTGTTTGCCTGTGAATTTAAAGAGGATAAATTTATCTCCTGGTTGTTTATAAACACATCTCGAATGACTATCTCGAACCTTTGAACAATTTATCCACTTCAAACTTAATTTTTATTTCACTTACGAATATCTTCCTTAATCCCTTCAACCAGGCTTCTTAATGAATGATCGTCTTCAAGGCGTTGTTCAATTTTTTTTGCTCCGTATATTACCGTTGAATGATCCTTTCCTCCGAATGCAACCCCTATCTCAGGATAAGAAAGTTCCGTAAGGTCTCTCGCGAGGTACATTCCCACCTGTCTTGGAAGAGAGTAAAGCTTGTGTTTTTTCTTTGACTTTATATCCGAAACCTTTACATTGAAGGCCTTAGAAACTTGTGAAATAATATCATCTATGGTTATGGTTTTTGTATGACGATGCAGAATTTCCCTGAGTGCATTTTCGGCAAGGCCTCTTGACATGGGCTTTCCCTGAAGCGTACTCATAGCTATCACGCGAATAAGGAACCCAACCAGTTCCCTGATATTAGATTCTACGTTCTCGGCAAGAAAATAGGCTACCTCATCAGGAAGATCAATAGAATCTTCTGAAGCTTTTCTTTTTAAAATTGCAACCTTTGTTTCAAAATCCGGCACACCCATATCTGCCACTAATCCCCAACCAAATCTGGAGCGCAGTCTGTGTTCCATATCTGATATTTCATTAGGAAAGCAGTCGGATGTTATTATGATTTGTTTTCTGGCCTCATATATGCTGTTAAATGTATGAAAAAATTCTTCTTGAGTACGTTCTTTCCCTGCAATAAACTGAATATCATCAATCATTAACAAATCTAGGTTTCGATATTTATTTCTAAAATCGACCATTCTATCGAATCGGATGGAGCTTATCATTTCATTGGTAAATTCTTCGGAACTGCTGAAAGATATTTTTTTATTCTTGTCATTGCAAATCACAGAATAGCCGATTGCACTCATGAGGTGGGTTTTTCCAAGGCCCACACCGCCATATATGAAAAGAGGGTTGTAACTTCCTCCGAGATTATCAGTTATTGATAACGCAGCAGCACGTGCAAACTCGTTACATGCACCAACTACAAAACTTTCAAAGGTATAACGAGGATTCAGATTATGTCTGAGGGCAAATTCATCGGTGATACTTAATGAAGATTTCGGATGAACTGTTTCGAGGAATTCAGAAACGGCAACCGGGTCTTCACCAACAAATTCATCTCGAGAACGGAAATCCATATCATAGCGTTTTCCTGTCAATTCCATTAACGCATCACTTATTATATCGGCATAATTATCCTTTATCCAAATTATGAAAAAATTATTGGGCACAGACAATAGTATTTTATCTTTTGAGATATGTTCACAGACCATGGGCTCCAACCAAGTGGACATAGTATGTTTGTTCACCTTAGTGCGGAGCAACCCGACGCATCCAGACCAGATACTGTCCATGTATTACCAAAATATCAAATAATTTTAGAAAGATATTTCTTAATAATTTAACACGAGCAGTTTGGGTTTTCAAGAAAAATCTTCAGAATAACCCAGCAACTCGAGAAGTCTCATGAGTTCGTCGTTCGAATGAAAAAAAATTTCCAACTTCCCGGAAGAGTTATATTTCTTTTTAATTGACACTTTTGTGGCCAGATGGCGGGAAAGGTTGGTCTCCAAAGTTGTTAACAAGTAATCTTTCAAGGGTAAAATTTTCCCATCAGACTTGTGTTTTTCTTTGAAATTCTGGACTATTTTTTCTAAATCTCTCACGGAGAGTTTGCGCTTGATGACCTTTCTAGATAAATTTAGTTGCGTGGAAATGTCATTAATTCCCAGTAAGGACCTGGCATGGCCCATGGAAAGCATATCCTGTCGAATTTGATCTCTGATAGGTTCTGGTAGCCTCAAAAGTCTGAGATGATTTGTAATACTTGTGCGGTCCTTTCCTATTTTCTTTGCAAGAGCCTCCTGGGTATATGAAAACTTTCTTATGAGAGTGTTATAGGCTTCAGCAGTATCAAGAGGGTTAAGGTTTTCCCTCTGAATGTTTTCAATAAGTGCTATTTCAAGTGATTCTGAATCAGAAAGCCTTCTTACTATGATGGGGACTAAAGAAAATCCTGCCATCTTTGCAGCTCGCCAGCGTCTTTCACCAGCAACAATCTCGTATTTTTCATCCGAATTAATTCTCACTATGAGAGGTTGAATTACCCCCATTTCTTTAATAGACTGACTTAAATCCTGTAGAGAGTCTTCTGAAAAAGACCTTCTAGGCTGATACGGATTTGGAAATAAAGACTCGATCGGTACTAGCAATATACCGGCGTCAATACTCTTGCCATCAAGAGGGTGATTCAGAGGAATCAGGGCATTAAGACCCTGGCCCAATGCCGCACGCTTCTTGGCCGGTACAGAGAGATTCTGCATCCATAATCTCCTTTGCGAGAGCAAAATAACTCATGGCTCCACGAGAAGTGATATCATAAAGCACTACAGGCTTGCCGAAACTAGGAGCTTCCGATAGTTTCACATTTCTGGGAATTATGGTGTCAAATACTTGTGAGGCCAAATTTTTCCTTACGTCCTGAACCACTTGGTGACTGAGATTGTTCCTCGGGTCGAACATAGTAAGCAGAAACCCTTCAATTCTGAGTGCACGATTCAATTGTAACTGGACCCTTCTGATGGTCCTGATAATATTGCTTACACCCTCCAAAGCATAATACTCACACTGAATTGGTACGATAACCGAATCAGCAGCCACAAGGGCATTCAGGGTCAAAAAACCCAGAGCAGGAGGACAGTCAATAAATATGTAATCATAATTTAATTTTATTTCACTTATAGCTCGGGACAACAATGACTCACGGCCATCAATTGAAACAAGCTCTACTTCAGCTCCTATAAGGTCTTGGGAAGATGGCATTATGTAGAGATATTCCAATTCGGAAGGCCTTAAGAGGCTTTGATGACTCATTCCAGATACGAGGAATTCATAAACTGACGGTTCCCCTTGTGATAGTCGGATACCGAGTCCGGTAGTTGCATTAGCCTGAGGATCCAAGTCGATCAGTAATGTTCGCCGCTCAGACAAAGCCGTGCAAGAAGCGAGATTTATGGCCGTTGTTGTCTTACCGACCCCGCCCTTTTGGTTACATATACAGATTACACGCGCCATCGTCCGGAACCCACACATATAGTATTCAAGCATCGAGTGGGATCCTTTTATCATAAAATAATTTTCATACCAATGTAAAATCTTGAACAGCCTATACATGATATTAACTTTTTATTGGACAATGGGAGGCATAATCTGAAATTGCTGTAATGAAAAATCTCTATATAATCCTGGAATACAATGAAACTTGTCGAAAGCTCGACGAGAAAGGCAGAAAACCCTCCCAGGACAAAGAAGGTTTAAAATATTTCAAAGACAAAACTTTCCCAGCAGAAGAAGGACCTGCCATCCGTACGAGATAACCGCCTGAACGTACCAAAACGTGGAGGCTGTTCCAGAAGGAAGCTTCGGAAGAGAAAGCCCTTGATATCACCAGATCGTAAGTATGAGAATCTTTGGCTTCCAGAAGCTTTTCCAGCGAACAATTCAGAAAAGTAACACTTCTCAGGTCTATTTGCTTGGTTACATGTTTAAGAAAAACGATTTTTCCAGGATGACGATCCAGGAGAATTAACTCGGTATCCTCGTTCACCGTTTTGATTACTATTCCTGGAAAACCTGCGCCGGTTCCAATATCCAAAATACGCAGTCGCTCTTGGTGTGGAATGACTTTCAGAGTTGTCAGGGAATCCAGAAAATGAAAAACAGCAATGTCGTGGGGATTTCTCAAGGAAGTGAGATTAATTCGCTTTTGCCATGCTAATAGCAACTCCAGGTGACAAGCCATCTTAGCCGAGGCCTGCAAACTAAGCGGTATGCCAAGCAAACGGCTGCCTTGAATAATAATATCAATCGGTTTGAGATTTTGGGGATACGGAGTCATGAATCCACTGAAGATACTCCGGGAGTCCTTGGTCTATAGGTAAAGTGATGATCTCCGGAACCTCATAAGGATGCAATTCCTTGATTGCTTTCTGAAGATCTTTGAAAACATCTTTGCGGGTCTTAATTATCATTAGCGTTTCTAACTCATCATGAATTTTACCTTGCCAGGAATAGATAGAGCGGATTTCCGGAAGGAGATTCACACAAGCAGCCAGTTTCTTTTCTACGAGAATTTGGCCGATACTTACAGCTTTCTCAATATCATCAATAGTAACAAGGCATACGATGTATGGACTCATATTTACTCCATATTGTGCTTTTTTGTTGACAAGCCACAATACCTTGTATATTCTTTCTACGTTTGGTGATGTAGGCTCCGCTGGAGCCGCGCTCATGTCTGGCTGGATTTTAACCAGATCTTTTAACAAAAAACAACCCCCCCACGCAGAAAGGTAAGGACTGTTTGGAAAAAAAACCATCTGATTCATTGGTTTATGAATGCTGACAAACACTTATTAATTATTGATGCCGATCGGGAAATCAAGATGGGGAAGAAGGGAGCTGGGGATATGTTCAAGATCGGAGACGTGGTAGTTTACCCAATCCACGGTGTTGCAAGAATAACAGAGATAAAAACCGAAAAGATTGGGGATTCTGACCAGCTCTGCTATATATTGGAAACGGAGATAAAAACAGCCAACGAAAAACCTGTTATCAAGCTTCCCATAGACAAAGCAGACTCTAACCGGGTCAGAAAAATCGTGGATGAGGAAGAAGTTCCTAAGGTTATTGCTATTCTTGAAAAACGCGGCATGAAAAGTGATGCACAGACTTGGAACCGAAGACATCGCGAATATCAGGAAAAAATGCGAAGCGGTAGTATATTTCAGGCTGCAGAAGTTTATCGGGATTTAAGCCTTCTCAAGGAGAACAAGGACCTGTCCCATGGAGAGAGAAGATTATTCGACCAAGCCAGGAACCTTTTAATCAAAGAAATTTCTATTGCAAAAAAAACCGATGAGAAAGAAATTGAACGAGCCATTAGTAAAATATTTAGAAGACAGGATACCAGCACGTCACCCAGCGAAGACATTTATTGATTGCCGGCAAGCTTCCTCTTTCTTTTCATCTCTGAAAGGAAACCCACATTTATGCCTACTAAAATTATTACAACGGCTCTCCTAGTTTCTAGTGCTATTTTTAGCGTCTTGATAGGGTATTATAGTTTTGAAAATATATTGGGTGCTCTATCATTTGGTTGTGTAGGGTTGGTTGCCGGGGTAGCCTGCTTGAGGCTTCTTCGTCTATGGATAAATACGGATATTCATAATATAATTGGGGGAGCGGTTGGAACGTTGATCGGTGCAATTTTGGGTATAATTATTTACTCCGGAATATCACAGAACATCGAAAAGCCTGAAGTCGCCGGAGCAGTTTATGGTTTAGTGATGGCGTTATTTTGTCTCGTTGGTTTGCAATTGGGATCTTATAAGGCAAAGGATCTCAAAAACATAAAGGCACACGGGGCGCGCGTGAACAACCAAACATCTTGTATTTTAGACACTTCGGTAATCATAGACGGCCGAATAGCTGATGTGTGCGAAACTGGATTTATAGGGGGGGAATTAATTATTCCCCAATTTGTTCTTAAGGAACTCCAACTGATTGCAGATTCCCAGGACTCCACCAAGAGAACGAGAGGACGCAGAGGACTGGATATTCTCAGTAAGATTCAGAAGCAATCCTGCGTCGGTATAAAAATAGACGACACCGATTATCCAGCGGTGAAAGAAGTGGATCAAAAACTTATTACTATGGCAAAGGAGACAGGGTTTTCTCTGTTGACCAATGATTTTAATTTGAACAAAGTAGCCGAAGTACACTCCATTCAAGTATTAAACATGAATCAATTGGCTAATGCATTGAAACCAGTAGTATTGCCAGGCGAAACAATGAAAGTTCAAATTATTAAAGAAGGAAAAGAGCCGAGCCAGGGAGTAGCCTACCTGGATGACGGAACCATGGTCGTAATAGACCAGGGGAAAAAATTTATTGGAAAAACAGTTGATGCTACGGTAACCAGTGTGCTTCAGACGACCGCAGGGAGAATGATATTCGCCACCGCCAAAAACTGAACGCGAATTAAAAGCTGTTAAATGTAGACCGCTTGGCGATTTCAGAAAAAACTATTAGCGCCTACTACCGCCAGCAAGGAAGTCCTTCCATAGTTTAAACCCAGGTTCAGGCGGAGATCCAGCATCGTTCCACCACAGAATGAAATCCTTGTACATCGCAAGAAATTCATTCCAGTTTCCGTTCGGCGCCACATTTTTCTTCCAGTCAGGATACAAATCATCAGTGGCTAGTTGAAACTCGTCTTGTCCGAATTCGGGAAAAACCTTCTGAAAAGATCTAAACTTCTCTTCCTTGCCAAGTTCTCCTTCCATTACTTGTTTAGCAGAAGAAGAAGGCTGAATGGAGGCAGGACTACCTGGAACCTCCTTTGGTGAGGTTGAGTGTAAGTTTTCCTCTTTTTGGGCATAAGGACCAGCTGCAACCTGCGGCTCAGCCATACTAAACGGCGGTCTACCCGATCCAGGCATGTTCATGGGAACTGCTTGGGATCCTGGTGATGGCGGCTCCATCATCGACATGGCCTGGGGAGGAGGCATCAATTGAAGTTGAGCTGTGATCCAGCTTCCAGAAGGATCAAATTCCTGTATCCCACCAAACAACTTGTCAATTCTGTAGGCTTTTCCTAATCCCAGCGGGCTGAGATAATGGTACCGATTCTGCCAGCCCAGAACAACGAATCCTACGGCTACTACAGCAAGAAAAATCCAAGAATGCAGGGCACTCCAGCCGGGAGTTTCCTTGCCAGAACGCTGTTCGAGATTTCGCACACTGTTTTCCTGAGCGATCATTACTCGAACCTCCATATTTCCTTAATCTAAGACGAAAGATCTTCGTCTCACGGTAGTGAATATATCACATTAGGAAAAATTTGTAAATATCATTATTGGCACACTTTATTTCTTGGACATATTGAAATATGCTCAAGCAGTGATGAAGGACAACGAGTTAATTTTTGTCTAAACTTTTTGGGTTGGCAGTTAAAAAATTCTTGCGTGAAAACATAAATGTGATACTACCAAGCTACTTCTCAACATACCCTTTCATCTTCAGTGAAAAGCCCAGAAAGGGGCGGCTATTTTTAGCCGTTTTCGGGCTTTTCGTTTTTTTGGATTTGATGTAAAAAATGAATGGCGCCGGTGGAGGGAGCTTAAGCACCCCGAAATTCCCTGAGAGAGGACATTCAATCAAGGTAGGGTTATAAAGCCCCAGATGGTGGACATTCAGCCGGCGCCATTCAAGACACACACAACGATAATCAGAAAACGATTCCTAATTCGGTAAACCAGCCCTCAAGAAAAGTATCAATTTTAGAATCATTTCTATCTTCTTTGAGATTGATCAGTCGATATCCACCCTTGGCATAACCCCAACGACCACAATTTAGAGGGACGCTATACTGAAGTCCTGTTTGAACATCAAGCCCGAACGCGCCGTCAAGATATGCAATTCCTACTTTGTTATCACACGATAAAGAACCGCCATTGCACATAGTACGTATGCACTTTTGTAATTCGATCCCAGAAATGACCATGTTTCTGGTACGGTCGATTTTCCTTACCCGGTTAGCCACACAATGGTCGCCGCTGTCCATGGTGAGTCTTTCATCGTTGAAGAACCAACCGCTGTATATGGATATTGCCGCACTACATGATCGGATCGGCTGGTACATGATGCCTACTTGTTGGTAATAATTCTCCCATTTACTCTTAAATATGGTCCCGGGGAACATAACCGGCGTGTAATGGGATTCTAGTTCAATAGGCATGATAGAGTAATAGAGTGCCCAATTTGGACGAAATTGGTATCTCGCTGAATACTCGAAAAGCGTTTTGTGAGAATCCAATCCGAGTCCATCGTTGAAATCTACTGTCGGATGAAGAGGCCAGCTTATCTTGCCGCGAGTTCTGGCAAAAAAAGCTTGAACGCTGAATTCCCACTGTCTACAATTTCGCATGGGAAGAATACAGGGAATGCCGGGGTCCGGCATGCAAACCCCAGGAAGCTCACAGCCGGACGGCTTGCACTTGGTAATCGGCTTAGGAGAAGACAGGACAGGGTAAGCGAGAAGCCCCGGCCTCTTAACGGAAGCGGAAGCGGGCCTAAAAGAAACTACATCCTTTGGATGCCGGACAATGGCCGGCTGTAGTGAAACAGGCTCGCCTCTTTCAGTTTTGATGGTATTGTTATCGATAGTGATCTTGATGAAGCTGCCAGAACCGGCAGATTCTGCAATAGACTGGAACACAAGAAACAATAGGCATACTAATACAATGAAAGGGTTTGTTCTCATTTCACCCATCCTCCCAGATCGAACAAGCTGTGATTGCTTAAATATATTTGACCAAATTATGTCAAGAGAAAAATAGATGAATAACAATAATTTTGGATTTGTTTCGAGAAAACACTTATTTTAAAACAATTAATAGATATATTAGTGTTAGTTAAAATAATTTATTAATTATACGTTTAATATAAACAACACATCATATCTTTTTTGTTGCGATTAAAGGACAATAATTTTCAAAAATGCTTGTTCTGTTTTTTGAGGTGGAGAATGGGAAAGGGTCCGTGAAGCGCGTACGCCCCCCCTGCTCGGTCTTATTAAAAGAGACACAGACCGGCAAAAGGAATCAGAAGATGCCTGCTGTTGGAATACATCTGAGGACTGGAGCCAACCGCAGCCTATTCAATTGTTTGGATAGGCCAATCGGGGGTCGTTATGGCTCCTGCCTCACAGATGTCATAAGTTAGGAAATTTCAGATAAAACTGTAGTATGGGTGTGTTACTTCTCAACATACCGCTCCTTTCAGTGAAACCAACTGATTTAACTTCATTACCTAGTAAAAACACATTGTCAAGATAAAAAAACTATAGAATCAATTTAGTTAAAAGAAAATCCTAGAAGCTGTTTGATGTATGGTAAAGCATAATATATATAACATATTAATATAACTCAATATTTATAATTAACGGTTCTTTGTCGTTCGACTGTTGGCTAATGGCACGACCAATGGTATCCTCTCTGGGTCATGAAGAATTACCTACATTTCAAGGCAGGAACCGCCATTATCAACATGATTCGGCAAGATGGTCTGAAGCCTGTCCGGGTACGCGTGCTTATCGGACCGGCAGGGGGGCCCAAGTGGTTCGTCTCAGTAGGATTCGATAAAGCTCTCATGAAAACTCGGTTTCTCGAGAACAATGGACAGAGGATTCTGCTGGCTGGAGCTTCTGCAGGAGCTTGGCGCTGTATAGCAATGGCTTGCAAGGATCCATTAGACGCTTACGAAAAGTTAAGAATAGCGTATTCCAGAAACGTGTTCACCCCTCTTGACACCCCTGCTACTATTGGTAAGGCCTTACGTAATAATGTCCAATCTTTTCTTAGAGATGAAGATGTGCCCTTTATCCTTAAACATCCTGTCTTTGATCTCGCAGTGCATTGCGTAAAAGGTCGAGGGATGGGCGGCTCGGAGTATCGAAGATTTCAGGGCGCCGCGCTACTCTTCGGCGCGATCTTAAATACCGTGTCTCGGACAGGCATGGCTGTTTTTTTCGAGAGAGTTGTTTTCTTTTCAGGTCCTCGTGAACCGCTATTCCTTCGGCATTCCTTCAAAGGCGTATCGGTGCGGTTAAATGAAAAGAATATCCGTATGGTTGCAGTCGCGACTGGATCCCTTCCGTACATAATTTCAGGGGTAAAAAACATAGCCGGAGCACCGGAGGGTGTATACAGGGATGGTGGATTGTTGGATTATCAAATTAATCAAGACTACTGTCCAGGAGATGACGGAGTTGCGTTATTCTTTAACTATCAGGAGAGAATAGTCCCTGGATGGTTCGATAAAAACCTTTTCTGGCGACGTCCCCCAGGGGAGGCATTGGCAAGAGTCCTTCAGGTCTATCCCGGCGAGGAATTTGTCAAGCTTCTACCCGGTTGTCGGATACCTGACCGCAATGATTTTAAGACCTTCGTAAACGACCCGGCAGAACGGATTCGAAGATGGGACGAGGTATCAAGATTGAGTGAAATTCTCGGAGAAGAATTTATGGAAACGGTAGAATCGGGTCGAATAAGCACTCTGGTTCGGCCGCTCAGATAGAGAACTATCTTTGCGGTACATTGTAGCCCCCATTCCCGGCAACTTGGACTGGAGAACTCCATTATGAACAGGCCCTCATGGCACGAATACTTCATGATGTTGGCTAAACTGGTAAGCGTCAGATCCACTTGTAATTCACGAAAAATAGGTGCGGTCATCGTCAGGAAGAACAGAATATTGGCCACTGGTTACAATGGGGCGGTTCACGGCGCTCCTCATTGTATTGACCGTGGGCCGGAATTTTGCCTTAGACGCTCTATAGGGGCTCATGACGCAGAGAAGTACAACTACTGCATATCCAGTCATGCAGAAGTGAACGCCGTAGACCAGGCGGCACGCTTCGGGATATCCCTGGAAGGGTCTAGTCTTTACTGCACCCTTGAACCGTGTAACTGGTGTTTCAAACAACTCATTCAGGCGGGAATCAGGGAAATCTACTTCGAGAAGTCTTACGATTCCAAAAATAAAGAGTTCGATTTGTACTGGCGCAAGATCATGGAATCGAACGAGAGTATAAAAGTTTTTAAACAGATTTCCTTATCATCGGATGTTCTTGAAATGGCACTTCAAATGCTCTGTGCCTCATCCACGCGTAACCTAGAAGCCACTTCACCTCATGATCATAATATAATGGATATACAAAATATTGAGAACATCCTCGCAAGAGCGAACTCAGGAGACTCAGAATGAGAATTGTCCATGTCGAAAAGTTTTCAGAAGATAGCCTTATAGAAGGGCTCAGAAAAGTCACCATGCTGAAGGCTCCCGAGATAAAAGTATACGAGAAGGCTTTCATTTCAATAGAAAAGATATCCCCAGCGTGTCTTGCCCCACCGCAAAATTACATTCTGAGAGAAGAACTGAAGAAAGTGCGAGAGTTGAAATGGATGCTTGAGGATCACGGGGTCGATATATTCCAAGTGGATGGTTTTGTCCGGATCACGTTAGAAGGCATAGAGGAACCGGTGGATCTTTTGCCCCCCATCGTAGAGGAGTCAATTGAGGCTGACGGATCGTTTCATCTGATCATCAATGACGGAATGCACAGGGTTTACATGGCCTTGCGTGAATGGGTGATCCCTCAGGTGGCCCTGATAAGGGGTGTCCCTAAAAATCTGCCTTATTATGCGTACCCGGTTCCAGGAGGATGGACGAGAATAGAAGAGAGAGACGATCTGCCACCCGGCTACCTCAAGAAATGGCATCGAATTGCAGACTACCACGCGCTCTATCGTAACTTTAATTCTGTCTTCATCAACGTTGGGGGGCCTCGAGAATTTTTTAGTAAGAAAAAATAATCAGGGAACCAGAAGTTTATTCATTATCGGCATTACAGGAGTAAGGTGAAGCGGTCCATAACCACCACCTCAGCACTTTGCAAACGAGTTCATTTTTCCAGACCCTCCAAGTCCAACCCGGCATAAAAAAGTCTTTGCTCCCCCCTAAACTTTCGCGTAAGATAATTTCTTCCATTAGATAGCCAAAAAACTCTTCATAAAACCAGATCAGGCATTGTCAGAACTGAGGATGGCTTCGGGGAGTTGAAAATGTTTTTTTCACTCTCATTACCCCTACAACGTGACTTACTAAACATATAATGCTTCAAGCGTGCACTTCTTTCTATGTGACAGGTGAGCTCGATGGTTTCGGTTCTGTATCCAGATTACC
>Ga0209254_10000488_pt1 | contig 32112 bp, 31 predicted proteins | sample FrelakmetDIP11DI_FD_187148 | JGI IMG/M metagenome (GOLD analysis project Ga0209254, IMG submission 187148) | Freshwater lake sediment microbial communities from the University of Notre Dame, USA, for methane emissions studies - DIP11 DI (SPAdes)... | ecosystem: Environmental > Aquatic >... | reverse complement strand
CAGGCCGATCTCTTCGAGCGCGTGCGGGTCTCGGACTACCTGCTCGACAAGGACCGGCTGTTCGCCCGCCTCACGCTCGACGAAGAGGAATTCGAGCTCTACGAGCAGGTCTATGCCCGCCTCGCCATCGACGCCCCCGTGCCCGACCTCGTCGTGTACCTGCAGGCGCCAGTGGACGTGCTGCTCGAGCGCATCGCCCGCCGCGGCATCCCCGCCGAGCAGCTTATCGAACGACGCTACCTGGAGCGACTCGTGGAGTCCTACGCGCGCTTCTTCCTCGAGTACGACGCGGCACCGGTGCTGATGGTCAACGCGGCCGACATCGACCCGGTGGGCAGCGATGCCGACTACCGGAGCCTGCTGGGCGAGGTGGTCCGCGTGCGCCGCGGCCGCCACTACTTCAACCCGATGAAGAGCCTGCTCTAGGGTTTCCACGCGTTGATGTTTCTGGGGCGCTCGGTCATCCTTGCGGCCTCCTTCGAGGCGGCTCCATGTACACACAACTCCAGTTGCGGGACTCGGCCCGCCCGCCCGTCAACGTCGCGACCCTGCGCCGCATGAAGGAGCAGGGCGAAAAGATCGCCAGCCTCACCTGCTACGACGCGAGCTACGCGGCCCTCGTGGACGAGTCCGGTGCCGACGTGGTGCTGGTCGGCGACTCGCTCGGCATGGTCATTCAGGGCCACGACACCACTGTGCCGGTCACGCTCGATCACATCGTCTACCACTGCAAGGCCGTGGCGCGGGGCCTGATCCGGCCGTTCCTGATGGCCGACATGCCCTTCATGACCTACACCTCGCGCGAGCAGGCGCTGCAGAACGCCGTGCGCCTGATGCAGGAAGGCGGCGCGAAGATGGTCAAGCTCGAAGGCGGCGCGAGCCAGGTCGAGATCGTCGAATTCCTCGCGGGCCACGACATCGCAGTGTGCGCGCACCTCGGGCTCAAGCCGCAGTCGGTGCACAAGACCGGCGGATTCCGCGTGCAGGGCCGCGAGGAGGCCGCCGCGGAGCAGATGAAGCGGGATGCCCGGGCGCTGCAGGACGCGGGCGCCGACATCGTGCTGCTCGAGTGCATCCCCTCGGCGCTCGGCGCGGAGATCACCCGAGAGCTGCATGTACCGGTGATCGGCATCGGCGCGGGCCCGGACACCGACGGCCAGATCCTCGTGCTCTACGACGTGCTCGACATCACGCCGGGGCGCAAGCCGCGCTTCGTGAAGAACTACATGGCGGGCCACGACAGCCCGCTCGCCGCGCTCGCGAGCTACGTCGCTGCGGTGAAATCGCGCGAGTACCCCGCGCCGGAGCACTGCTTCTGAGCCGCCCGATGCAGACGGTCACGCGCATCGAGGACATGCGCGCCCTGGTTCGCGGCTGGCGGTTCGGGGGCGAGAGCATCGCCTTCGTGCCCACCATGGGCAACCTGCACGCAGGCCACGCGAGCCTGATCGGCGCGGCGCACCTGCACGGCCGTCGCGTCGTGGCGAGCGTGTTCGTGAACCCGCTGCAGTTCGGTCCCAACGAGGACTACGCCGCCTACCCGCGCACGCCCGAGGACGACACGGAGCTGCTCGCGGCGCAGGGCGTGGACGTACTGCTGTTGCCGACGGTGGATGAGATGTACCCGCTCGGAGTGGCCGGCAGCACGATCGTGGACGTGCCCGAGCTCTCCGGGATCCTGTGCGGCGCGGTCCGGCCCGGCCACTTCCAGGGCGTCGCGACGGTGGTCGTGAAGCTGCTGAACCTCGTGCAGCCCGACGTCGCGATCTTCGGCGAGAAGGACTACCAGCAGCTCACCATCATCCGTCGCTCCGTCGAGGATCTCTGCCTGCCTGTCAGGATCGTGGGCGCGCCGACGGTGCGCGCCGAGGACGGCCTGGCGCTGAGTTCTCGCAATCGCTATCTCAGCGCGTCGGAGCGGGCGATCGCGCCTCTGGTGTATCGCGCGCTCGATCGGGCCCGCCGTCGGCTCGAGTCGGGCGATGCCGATCTCGCCGGCATCCAGCGCGAGGGCCTCGAGTCGCTGCGGGCCGCGGGCTTCCGGCCCGATTACTTCGAGGTGCGCATGGCCGGGACGCTGGCCGAGCCGCACGGCCAGAACGTCGACGTCGTGGTGCTGACGGCGGCCCGCCTCGGTCGCGCGCGGTTGATCGACAACGTCCAGTGCCGGGCCACGGGCGAGCTCACCGGTCCGGGCTGAAAATCGCTTAAGGCCCGCGTTCGCGCTGACGCGCCAGCGCCCATCCAACGCTCTCGCGCACGACCTCGCTCGGGTGATCCCGCCGCGACTGGAGCGCGGCCGCGGCGTCCGCCGATGGCGGCGCGTTGCCGAGCGCGATCGCCACGTTGCGCAGCCAGCGCACGTGACCGATGCGTCGGATGGCGCTGCCCGCCGTGCGTTCGAGGAAATCCGCCTCGGTCCAGGCCAGCAGCTCCGCGAGCCGCGGCGCGTCGAGGTCGTGACGCGGCTGGAAACCGGGTTCGGCGGTGACCTTCGCGTAGCGGTTCCACGGACACACCAGCTGGCAGTCGTCGCAGCCGTAGATGCGGTTGCCCATCCCGGTACGGAATTCCTCGGGGATGGGCCCGTCGAGCTCGATGGTGAGATAGGAAATGCAGCGACGCGCGTCGAGCTCGTACGGTGCCACGATCGCGCGGGTCGGGCAGACGTCGAGGCAGGCGGTGCAACTGCCGCAGTGCGCGGTGACAGGCGCGTCCACCGGCAGCGGCAGGTCCGTGAAGATCTCGCCGAGGAAGAACCACGAGCCGTCGTGGCGGTCGAGCAGGTTGGTGTGCTTACCCGTCCAGCCGAGCCCGGCCTCGCGCGCGAGCGCCTTCTCGAGCACCGGCGCGCTGTCGGTAAAGGCGCGGTAACCGCCCGTGCCCACCGCCGCGGCGAGCCGGTCGGCAAGCCGGGCCAGGCGGGTGCGTAGCACCTTGTGGTAGTCGCGCCCGAGCGCGTAGCGCGATACGTAGCCGAGCGTGGGATCGGCCAGCACGGCCTCGGGATCGGCACCCTGCGGCCAGTAGTCCATACGCGCCGCAATCACCCGCAGGGTGCCTGGCACCAGTTCGTCGGGCCGCGCGCGCTGCGTGCCGTGCCGCGCCATGTAGTGCATCTCGCCGTGCCGTTCGGCGGCGAGCCAGTCGAACAGCCGCCGCTCGTCGTCGGGCAGGGCGATGCCCGCGATGCCGATCTTCTGGAAGCCGAGTTCGCGGCCCCAGGCCTTGACCTGCGCTGCGAGCGCCGCGAGATCCATGGGGTGGGTGTCGCCTCGGGGCCGGGGAGGGAGGGCCGCGGTCAGTATAATCTCGCGTATGCACGCACCGACCGGAGTCCTCTACACGGCCGAGCAGGTCCGCGAGCTCGATCGTCGCGCGATCGAGGACTTTGGCATCCCGGGCTACGAGCTCATGACCCGTGCGGGCCACGCCACGCTGAACGGCCTGCGCGCACTGTGGCCGGCGGCGCGGTCGGTCGCGGTGCTGTGCGGACCGGGCAACAACGGCGGCGACGGTTATGTGGTGGCGCGGGTGGCGCGCGCCCAGGGTCTGCGCACGCGCGTGGTGGCACTCGTGGAACCATCGCGGCTGCAGGGCGACGCGCGGCGCGCTTACCAGGACTTCGTGGCGGCCGGTGGGCGTTGCGAGCCGTGGTCGCCGGAGGTCCTCGAGGCCGACGTGATCGTGGATGCGATCTTCGGCACCGGCCTCGTGCGGGAGGTTTCGGGAGAGCTGGCGAGCGTCATCGCGGCGGCCAACGGCGCCGGGCACCCAATCGTCGCGGTCGACATTCCCTCCGGCCTGCACGCCGACAGCGGCGCGGTGCTGGGCATCGCGGCGCGGGCCGCGCTCACCGTCACGTTCATCGGTCGCAAGCTCGGTTGCTACCTGGGCGCGGGCCCGGAGCACGTCGGACGATTGCAGTTCGACGACCTCACGGTGCCGCCAGAAACCTACGCGACCCAACTGCCCGCCGCGCACCTGCTCGGCGAAGCGGACGTCGCGGTGGCTCTGCCGCGCCGCCGCCACGGCGCGCACAAGGGCGACCAGGGGCACGTGCTGGTGGTGGGCGGCGGGCCGGGCATGCCGGGTGCTGCGCGTTTGGCGGCCGAGGCCGCACTGAGGGCCGGCGCGGGGCTCGTCACCGTGGCCGTGCACCCGGACAACGCGAGCGTCGTGGCCGCGCGGCCGGAACTCATGTGCATCGCCGCGAGCACATCGGCTGACCTTGCGCCCGCGCTCGAGCGTGCGACGGTGCTCGCGATCGGGCCGGGTCTCGGGCGCAGCGAATGGGGTCGCGACCTGCTCGGGACGGCGTTGGCGGCCGGGTTGCCGGCGGTGGTGGACGCCGACGCCCTCAACCTGCTCGCCGCGGCGCCCCGGCGCAGCGACCGCTGGCTGCTGACGCCGCACCCCGGCGAGGCCGCCCGCCTGCTCGGCGTGAGTGTGGCCGAGGTGCAGGCCGACCGGCTGGCGGCGGCGCGTGAGTTGCAGTCCTGCTACGGTGGCACCGTCGTGCTGAAGGGGGCGGGCTCGTTGGTGCTCTCGCCGGGCGAATCGCCGCGGCTGTGCGACCGCGGCAACCCGGGCATGGCCACGGGCGGCATGGGCGACGTGCTGACCGGTATCATCGCGGGCATCGCGGCGCAGTGCGGCGATCTCACGACCGCCGCACGCGCCGGCGTGTTCGTGCACGCGCAGGCCGGCGATCTCGCCGCGCGGCGCGGTGAGCGCGGACTGCTTGCAGGCGACGTGCTCGAGCAGGTGCGAGCGTGCGTGAATCCACCCAGCGCCTGACGGCGGCCGATGCGGCAGAGACCCGCGCGATTGGCGCGAGACTCGCGGCGGCCGTGCTCGCGGCCGACCCGTCCGAGCCGTTGCTGATCGCCTTGACTGGTGAACTGGGAGCAGGCAAGACGACCCTGGTCGGCGGCCTGCTCGCGGCGCTGGGGCACCCCGGGCCGGTGCGCAGTCCCACCTACTCGTTGATCGAGCCGTATCGCCTCGCCGACCGCGACATTCACCACTGCGACCTCTACCGGCTGCGCCACCCTGACGAACTCGACGACCTCGGGCTGCGCGACCTGCTGACGGCGCGCGCCGTGCTGCTGGTCGAGTGGCCCGAGCGGGCCGGCGATCGCCTGCGTCCGCCGGACCTCGCGCTGCGACTTGAGTATGCGGAGGACGGTCGGGTCGTCGCCGTGACCGCCACGAGTGGCGCCGGTCTGGCCGTGCTCGAGCGGCTCCGACTAGAGCCAGGCTGACGAATGCCTCGTATCTTTTTAATTTCGTTGAAATACTGGCCTGCGGCACGGTAGATTACGACCCATGTCGTCGCGCCGGATGAATGCTTGGATCGCGCTTTTCGCGCTCATGGGACTCGGCGTCGTGGCCGGGACTCACGCCGCCGCGCCGCTGCGGGTCTCCGACGTCCGGCTCTGGTCGGGCCCCGAGGGCACCCGGCTGGTGCTCGACCTGAGTGCGCCGGCGCGCTACGAAGTATTCACGCTCGAGAATCCGGATCGGGTGGTCATCGACCTCGCCCGCGCCGAACTCGCGCTGAGCAAGAGCCTGCCGCAGGGCCAGGGGCGGGTGAAGAACGTGCGCGCCGGGCCGCAGGCGGATGGCGGGCTGCGTCTCGTGCTCGACCTCGACACGCCCCAGGCCGTCAAGAGCTTCGCCGTCGCCCCGGAAGGCGCCGCCGGTCATCGCCTCGTGATCGAGTTGCCGCCGGCCGGCGACGCCCCACTTGCAGCGCCCGCGTCGGCGGCGCCCACAGGCGCGCAGGTACTCGCGGCGTCGGCGGCAGCGCTGGGGCGCGAGACGGCGCGCGCGGAGAACCCCGTGAAGTCGGTCGGCCCGTCGGCGAGCGGCCGCGATGTCGTGGTGGCCGTGGACGCCGGGCACGGCGGCAAGGATCCCGGCGCCATCGGCCGCGGCGGTACGCGCGAGAAGGACATTACGCTCGCCATCGCCCGGCGCCTCGCGAAGGCGATCGACGCGGAGCCCGGCATGCGCGCGGTCCTGATCCGCGACGGGGACTACTTCGTTTCGCTGGGCGGCCGCGGCCGCAAGGCACGTGAGCACGGCGCCGACCTCTTCGTTTCCGTCCACGCCGACGCGGTGCTTGATCGGGGCGTGAGCGGCGCCTCCGTGTACGTGCTGTCGCTGCGCGGCGCTTCGGACGAGGCTGCACGCTGGCTCGCCGAGCGCGAGAACGCGGCGGACCTGATCGGCGGCGTGTCGCTCGACGACAAGAGCGACGTGCTCGCCTCCGTGCTGCTCGACGTCACGCAGAAGGAGGCCGTGAGCAACAGTGTCGAGGCGGCCGACAGCGTGCTCGCCGCCCTGCGGCGCGTGGGTCCGGTGCACGGCAAGCGGGTGCGGCACGCGGGCTTCGTGGTGCTCAAGTCGCCGGACGTCCCCTCGATGCTGGTCGAGACGGCGTTCATCTCGAACGCCGCCGACGAGCGCAAGCTGCGCGACGCTGCGTATCAGCAGCGCGTCGCGGAGGCGATCCACGCCGGCGTGCGCAACTTCTTCTACGACAAGCCACCGCCCGGCACCAAGCTCGCCTCGCTGGCCGCCGCGCGCCGCGGCGGCACGGGCGCGGCCCAGACCCTCGCCGAGCGCTGAGCCCGCCGCCCTTTGCTATCCTCGCGCCCCCGCCGCGCGAGGCTCCCCTGCCATGTCCATCCGGGTGCTCCCCGAGCAACTCATCCACCAGATCGCGGCCGGCGAGGTGGTCGAGCGCCCGGCTTCGGTGGTCAAGGAACTCGTGGAAAACAGCCTCGACGCAGGCGCCTCATCGATCGAGGTCGAGATCGAGGGCGGCGGCGCGTCGCTGGTGCGCGTCCGCGACGACGGCGCCGGCATCGTCGCGGACGAGCTCGTGCTCGCGCTCGCACGCCACGCCACAAGCAAGATCGGCCGTATCGAGGACCTCGAGGCGGTGCGTACGCTCGGCTTCCGGGGCGAGGCCCTGCCGAGCATCGCCTCGGTGTCGCGCATGCGGATGATCTCGCGGCCGGCCGACGCGCCGGTCGCGTCTTCCGTCAGCGCCGCCGACGGCGAGCTGAGCGTGCCTGCCCCGCAGCCGCACCCGCCCGGCACGACCGTCGAAGTGCGCGACCTGTTCTTCAACGTGCCGGCGCGGCGCAAGTTCCTGCGGGCCGAGCGCACCGAGCTCGGGCAGGTCGAGCGGCTCGTCGAGCGGCTCGCACTCAGCCGCTTCGATGTCGGGTTCAGGTTGCTCTCGGCGCGGCGCACGCTCGCCGACCACCCGCCGGCGCGCGACGAGCGCGCGCGCGACGCGCGGGTCGCGGCGGTGCTCGGGGACGAGTTCTTCCGCCATGCGCTCAAGCTCGAGCACGACGGCGCGGGCATGCGCCTGCACGGCTGGTTCTGCCTGCCGACCTACGCGCGCAGCCAGGCCGACCAGCAGCACTTCTTCCTGAACGGCCGGCCACTTCGCGACCGGCTGGTGTCGAGCGCGGTGCGGCTCGCCTACCGCGACGTGCTCTACCACGGCCGCCACCCGGCCTACGTGCTGTACCTCGAAATGGATCCCGCCCGCGTGGACGTCAATGCGCACCCGCAGAAGCTCGAGGTGCGCTTCCGCGAGCCCGGGCTGGTGCACGACTTCATCTTCCGGACCTTGGAGCGGGCGCTCGCGGAGACCCGTCCCGTACAGCCGGCGGCCGTCGCGATCCCGGCGGCCCGCTTTGATTCGGGCGCACCGTGGCGGGACGAGGGGCCGGGCACTTCGGCGCTCGACCTGTACGGAGCGCTCGCGGGCGGCGTGCGCGATGCCGGGACGCCTGCGGCCGGTCCGTTCGGGACGTCGGAGGCGGGGAGCGTCGCGACCGCCCTGCCCGGGATCGAGCATCCGCTCGGCTACGCGATTGCACAGCTTCACGGCATCTACATCCTCGCGCAGGCCCAGGGCGGCCTGGTGCTGGTGGACATGCACGCGGCGCACGAGCGCACGACCTACGAGCGACTCAAGAGCGCGCTCGGCGCCGAGCGCATCGCGAGCCAGCCGCTGCTGGTGCCGGTGGCGATGGCCGTGTCCGTAGCCGAGGCGGACGAGGCGGAGGCTCACGGCGGGCTGTTCGCTGAGCTCGGCATCGAGGTGTCGCGCAGCGGACCGGCGCAGCTGATCGTTCGTTCGATGCCGGCCTTGCTCCCGTCGGCCGAGCCCGCGGGACTCGTGCGGGACATGCTGGCGGACTTGCGCGAGCAGGGCAGCGGCGGGGCCCGGCAGGCGCTCGAGCGCGCGCTCGGCACGATGGCCTGCCACCAGGCCGTGCGCGCCAACCGGCGTCTGGCGGTGCCCGAGATGAACGCGCTGCTGCGCGAGATGGAGACGACCGTGCGCTCGGACCAGTGCGTGCACGGTCGCCCGACCTGGTCGTTCGTGAGCCTCGACGATCTCGACCGGCTGTTCCTGCGCGGCCGATGAAGCCGGAAGCGCCCGCCGACGCGGTGCTGCTCGCCGGGCCAACCGGCGCCGGCAAGTCCGACCTCGCGCTCGAACTCGCACAGCGGTTCCCGGTCGAGATCGTCAGCGTGGATTCGGCGCAGGTCTATCGCGGCATGGACATCGGCACTGCGAAGCCTGCCGCGGACGTCCGCGAGCGCGTGCCGCACCACCTGATCGACGTCTGCGACCCGTCCGAGGCTTACTCGGCTGGACGCTTCCGCCGGGACGCGCTCGAGCTGATCGGCGCGATCCGCTCGCGCGGCCGGGTGCCGCTCCTCGTCGGCGGCACGATGCTCTACTTCCGCGCATTGACCCGGGGCATCGCGCCGCTGCCCGAGGCCGACCCGGCCATCCGGGCGGCCATAGACCGTCGGGCGCAGGCGGTCGGCTGGCCAGCCCTGCACGCCGAACTGGCCGCCCACGATCCGGAGGCGGCCGCGCGAATCCGCCCAGCCGACGGGCAGCGCATCCAGCGCGCCCTCGAAGTGCTGGAGATCACGGGGGAGCGCCTGTCGCGCCTGCAGCGGCTGGCCCATCCGCCGCCGCTGGCCTTTGCCGCATTCGCGCTGGTCCCCGGCGACCGGGCCGGGCTCTATGCGCGGCTCGACGCGCGGTTCCGCGCGATGATGGAGGCGGGGCTGCTCGAGGAGGCGCGCGCGCTGCGCGCGCGGGGCGACCTCAGCCCGGACCTGCCGAGCCTGCGATCGGTCGGCTACCGGCAGCTCTGGGCGCACCTCGAGGGCCGGAGCAGCCTCGCCGACGCGGTGGCCGCTGGCCAGCGGGCAACCCGCAACCTGGCCAAGCGCCAGCTGACCTGGGTCCGGTCGGAATCCGCCTGGCAGCTCGTCCGGGGCCTTGAAAATGAGGAACTTGCGCCAATCGTGGAGGTCATGAGCACGGTGGTCGGTCCCTGAGGGTGAGGCGGCCATGGTAGGATCGCAGCCGTTCTTGCTCGTCGAGGAAACGGGCGTGAGGCCGTTTTCACGCAAGATCGCGCGGCAGGAACGGCATTCGGAATAACAAGGAGACCGCATCATGGCCAAGGGCCAGTCCCTGCAGGACCCCTTTCTCAACGCCCTGCGCAAGGAGCGGATCCCCGTGTCCATCTATCTGGTCAACGGCATCAAGCTGCAGGGCCAGATCGATTCGTTCGACCAGTTCGTCGTGTTGCTGCGTAACAGCGTCAGCCAGATGGTCTACAAGCACGCGATCTCCACGGTCGTGCCGGCCCGCAACGTGCGCCTGCCCATGGGTGACGACGACGCGCCGCTGGCCGAGCTTCCCCCGGCTGATTGAGCCGCGCGGCCGACGGGCGGAGCCAGACACACTTGTTTGACCGACCGGGTAGCGGGGATCGCGCCATCCTCGTGTGCGTCGGGCTCGGTCGGGCGCCCGAGGCCGACCGCGTCGAGGAATTCACGGCGCTCGCCCGGTCGGCGGGTGCCGAAGTCCTCGAGGTCATGACGGTCACGCGCAAGGCGGCCGAGCCGCGCTACTTCCTCGGCACCGGCAAGGTCGAGGAACTGCGCGCGCGGATCGCCGAGATCGGCGCAGATCTCGCGGTCGTGGACCACCCGCTGTCCCCCGGCCAGGAACGCAACCTGGAGAAGGAACTCAGCTGCCGCGTGCTCGACCGCAGCGGACTCATCCTCGACATCTTCGCGCAGCGCGCGCGCAGCTTCGAGGGCAAGCTGCAGGTCGAGCTGGCGCAGCTGCAGCACGTCGCCACGCGCCTGGTGCGGGGGTGGACCCACCTCGAGCGCCAGAAGGGCGGTATCGGCCTGCGCGGGCCGGGCGAGACCCAGCTCGAGACCGACCGGCGCCTCGTCGCGCGCCGGATCAAGACGCTGAACGACCGGCTCGATAAGGTGCTGGTGCAGCGCGAGACGACGCGGCGCGAGCGCAAGCGCGGCGAGGTCCCCACCGTCGCGCTCGTGGGCTACACGAACGCCGGCAAGTCCACGCTCTTCAACCGCCTGACCGCGGCCAACGCCTACGCGGCCGACCAGCTCTTCGCGACGCTCGACCCGACGGTGCGCCGGCTGCACCTCGCGCCCGGCCTCGAGGTGGCGCTCGCCGACACGGTTGGATTCGTGCGCGACCTTCCGCACGAGCTGGTGGCGGCGTTCCGCTCCACGCTGCAGGAGGCGCGCGAGGCCGACCTGCTGCTGCATGTCATCGACGCTGCCGACCCGGAGCGCAGTGAGCGCATCGCGCAGGTGAACGAGGTGCTCGAGTCGATTGGCGCGCAGTCGCTGCCGCAGATCGCCGTGTACAACAAGATTGATCGCACCGGCGAGGCGCCGCGCGTCGAAACCGACGCCGCCGGCCGCGTCGACCGGATCTGGCTGTCGGCGCACTCGGGTGCGGGGGTGGATCTGTTGCTCGCCGCACTGCACGCGCGGCTCGGCGCCGACCTGCACCACTGCGTTCTGCGTCTGCCCGCCGGCGAGGGCCGCGCCCGGGCGCGACTGCACGCGGCGGGGGCCGTGCTGCGCCAGCGAATCGTCGAGGATGGCGGCATCGAGCTCGAGGTGAGCCTACGCCGTCACGACCTCGAGCGAATCTGTCGAGAAGCCGGCGTCGAACTTCCTGAGCATGTCGCGGCCAGTGCCTCGCCTTGTGCCGGCGAGGACCCCTTCATACAATGCCCGGTCCCCGCGGACGCGCACGCCACCGCCTGAGCGGACGTCGCGAGCCGCAGACCGAATCCCCCGTTGCATAACGGACGCAATCAACCCGGAGCAAACCATCCGATGGCCTGGAACGACCCGGGCAGGAACCGCAGTCCCTGGGGCAACCGCCCCGACCGGGGGGCTGCAGACCTCGACGAGGCCCTGCGCAATCTTCAGAGACGACTCACCGGACTGTTTGGCGGCGGCGGTGCCGGTGGCGGCAACGTCGAAGGCGGCGGGGGCGGCGCGGGCATGCGCGGCTTCGGCGCCGGCACGGTCGCACTGGTGCTGGTGGCGATCTGGGCGGCGACGGGCCTGTACAAGGTGGACGCCGCCGAGCGCGCCGTCGTGACGCGCTTCGGCCAGTATGTCGGGACGACGGAACCGGGACTGCGCTGGCACCTGCCGTGGCCGATCGAGGCGCGGCAGATCGTCAACGTCGAGAGCATCGAGGGCTTCAGCAACCAGAACCGGATACTGACGTCCGACGAGAACCTCGTGGACATCAACATCGCGGTGCAGTACCGGCGTGCCGAGGCGCGGCCCTTTGCCTTCAACGTGCGCGATCCCGAGAGCACGCTGGGCGAGGTCAGCGAGAGCGCCATCCGCGAGATCGTCGGCCGCAGCCGCCTCGATTTCGTGCTCGAGGAGGGCCGGCAGGAAATCGCCGCCAGCACCAAGGAGCTCATCCAGCGCACGCTGGACTCCTACCAGACGGGCATCGAGGTGACTTCGGTGAACCTGCAGGGAGTGGCCGTGCCGGAGCAGGTCTCGAGCGCGCAGCGCGACGCCATCAAGGCGCGCGAGGACAAGGAGCGCCTCGGACTCGAGGCGCAGGCGTACGCGAACGACATCCTGCCGAAGGCGAAGGGCTCGGCCGCCCGCCAGATGGAGGACTCCCAGGCGTACAAGGCCCGCATCGTCGCTGACGCGGAGGGTGAGGCCGCGCGCTTCGTGAGCCTGCTGCAGGCCTACGAGCGAGCCCCCGGGGTGACTCGCCAGCGCCTCTACTTCGAGACCGTCGAGGAAGTGCTCGGCAACACCAACAAGGTGCTGGTGGACACCAAGGGCACGGGCAGCATGATTTACCTGCCGCTCGACAAGCTGACCGAACGACGCCTGCAGACGCTCACGCTCGACGAGCAGCGACAGGTGCCGGCCACCCGTCCCGCGGCGGTCGAAGCGGCGGCTGAAGAGGTCGAGACCGTCGAGGCCCGTCGCGACCGGGGGACCCGTTGATGAGCAACCGCAGCTACCTCGCCGTGATCATCCTCGGCTTCCTCGCGCTCGTGATTTCCATGGCGGCCTTCACGGTCCGCGAGACGGACCTCGCGATCAAGTTCCGCTTCGGCGAGATCGTCCGCGCCGACTACGAGCCCGGCCTGCACTTCATGATGCCGCTCGTCAACAACGTGCGGAAGTTCGACCGGCGCATCCTCACCGAGGACTACCCGGCCGAGCAGTTCCTCACCAGCGAAGGCAAGCTACTGCGCATCAACTTCTTCGTGAAATGGCGTATCACCGACGTGTCGCGCTATTACACCTCGACGGCCGGGGGCAGCGAGGACGTGGCCAACCGACGCCTCGGCGAAATCGTCAAGGACGGCATCAAGGGCGTGATCGCCAGGCGCACCATCCAGCAGGTGGTGGCGGCGGAGCGCACCGAGTTCCTGAACGAGGTGCGTAAGGTGGCCGAGGGCAACGTGGCCGGGCTCGGCGTCACACTCGTGGACGTACGCGTCAAGAACATCGACCTCCCCGAGGAGGTGAGCGAGTCGGTGTTCAACCGCATGCGTCAGGACTTCGCGCGGCAGGCCGCGCAGTTGCGCGCAGAGGGTTCGGCGGTGTCCGAGCAGACGCGCGCCGAGGCCGATCGCCAGCGCACCGAGATCCTCGCGAACGCCTATCGGCAGGCGGAGATCATCAAGGGCGAGGGCGACGCGGCGGCGGCTGACGCCTATGCGGCCGCGCACGGTCGCAATCCCGAGTTCTTCCAATTCCACCGTTCCATGCAGGCCTACCGCCGCTCGCTCGGCAAGCAGGGCGACATTCTCGTGATCCAGCCCGACGGCGAGTTCTTCAAGTACCTGAAGGAATCGGGCCGCTGACGGCGCGGTCGGCGGCCGCGCGGTCATGGAGTGGAACGATCTCTGGGCGGCCTTCGCCCTCTACCTCGTGCTCGAGGGCCTGATGCCCTTTGCGAATCCGAACGGCATGAAGCGCGCGCTGGCCCAGCTGTCGCAACTCGACGAGCGCACGTTGCGCATTGCCGGCCTCGTGAGCATGATCGCCGGCGCCGTGCTGCTCTATTTCGTGCGCGGCGCGGGCTGACCCACACCGGACCCAATCCATGGCCAGCAACCTCGTTGTGATCGGCGCCCAGTGGGGCGACGAAGGCAAGGGCAAGATCGTCGACCTGCTCACGGAGCGTGCTGCGGCCGTGGTGCGTTTCCAGGGCGGGCACAACGCTGGCCATACGCTGGTGATCGACGGTGCCAAGACGGTGCTGTCGCTGATCCCGTCGGGCATCCTCCATCCCGGCGTGCTCTGCCTGATCGGGAACGGCGTTGTGCTCTCGCTCGAGGCGCTGCTCCGCGAGGCCGATGCGCTGGTGCAGAAGGGCGTGCCGGTCTACGACCGGCTGCGCGTCAGCCCGAACTGTGCGCTGATCCTGCCGTCTCACATTGCGCTCGACCGGGCCCGCGAGCGGGCACAGGGCGTCAACGCCATCGGCACCACGGGTCGTGGCATCGGCCCCGCCTACGAGGACAAGGTGGCGCGCCGCGCCGTACGCGTGGCCGACCTGTTCCGGCGCGAGCGGCTGGCCGCCCGCCTGGGCGAGGCGCTCGACTTCCACAACTTCGTGCTGAGCCGCTACCACAGCGCGGAGACCGTCGATTTCCAGCGGGTGCTGGACGACCTGCTGGCCCAGGGCGAGCGCGTGCAGCCGCTCGTCGAGGACGTGACCGAGCGCCTGGCGGCCGAGATGCGCCGCGGCGGCAACCTGCTGTTCGAAGGCGCGCAAGGCGCGCTGCTCGACAACGACGTGGGCACGTACCCGTTCGTCACCTCCTCGAACACGATCGCCGGTGCGGCCGCCGTGGGCACCGGACTCGGGCCGCGCGACATCCATCGCGTGCTTGGCATCGTCAAGGCCTACACGACGCGAGTCGGTGCGGGTCCGTTCCCGACGGAGCTCTTCGACGAGAACGGCGAACACCTCTCACGCGTCGGCCACGAATTCGGGGCCGTCACCGGCCGGCCGCGCCGCTGTGGCTGGTTCGACGCCGTGTCGCTGCGCCGCGCGGTGCTGCACAACAGCCTCTCGAGTCTCGGCGTGACGAAGCTCGACGTGCTCGACGGCCTCGACACCCTGCGCATCGCGACCGGCTACCGGATCGACGGCGAGGTGCGCGAGCAGCCGCCGCTGCTGCCGTTCCGCTACGCGGAGTGTGAACCGGTCTACGAGACGCTGCCGGGCTGGACGGAGCCCACCGGCGGCATCACGGACTTCGCGCGGCTGCCTGAAAACGCGAGAAGCTACCTCGCGCGCATCGAGCAGCTCGCGGGCGTGCCGATCGACATCGTGTCGACCGGGCCCGACCGTGCCGAGACGATCGTGCTCCGCCATCCCTTCGACTGAACGATCCGGCGAGCGGCGCGATCATGAAACCCTACGAATCCCCGTGGATGGACGACGACCTCAGGATGCTGCGCGAAGCGGTGTCGCGCTTCGTCGAGACCGAGATGCTGCCCCACGAGCCGCGCTGGCGCGCCCAGCACCACGTGGATCGCAGCGCCTGGCGGCAGGTCGGCGCGGCCGGCTTCCTGCTCATGGACGTTCCGGCGGAGTACGGCGGCGGCGGCGGCGATTTCCGGCACGAGGCCGTGCTCTACGAGGAGCTCAACCGTCGCGGGATCTCGGGCTTCGGCCAGGGTGTGCACAGCATCGCAGCGCATTACGTGCTCAATTACGGCAGCGAGGAGCAGCGGCAGCGCTGGCTGCCGCGCATGGCGAGCGGCGAGCTGATCGGCGCCATCGCCATGACCGAGCCGGGCGCGGGTTCTGACCTCAAGGGCATCCGCACGCGCGCCGTGCGCGAGGGCGGCGAGTATGTCGTCAACGGTTCCAAGATCTTCATCACCAACGGCTCGATCGCCACGATCCTGATGCTGGTGGTACGTACCGACCCGGGCGACCGCAGCCGCGGGCTCTCGATCCTGATGGTCGAGACCGGGAACCTGCCCGGCTACCGCGTCGGGCGCGTGCTCGACAAGATGGGTATGGCCGCCCAGGACACCTCGGAGCTGTTCTTCGAGGACGTGCGCGTGCCGGCCGCCTGCCTGCTGGGCGGCGAGGAAGGCCGCGGCATGCACATGCTGATGGGCGACCTGCCGTACGAGCGCATCACGATCGCCTTGGGCGGCGTGGCGGCGATGGAAGGCGCCTACGCCGAGACCGTGCGCTACGTGAAGGAGCGGCAGGCGTTCGGCCAGAAGATCGCCGACTTCCAGAACACGCGCTTCAAGCTCGCCGAGGTCGCGACCCACGTGTGCGTGGCGCGCACGTTCATCGACCGCTGCATCGAGCAGCTCGTTGCCGGAACACTGGACACCGAAACCGCCGCCATGGCCAAGTGGTGGATCACCGACCTCCAGCAGCAGGTCATCGACGAGTGCGTGCAGCTGCACGGCGGCTACGGGTACATGAACGAGTACCTCGTGTGCCGCATGTTCGCGGACTCGCGCGTGCAGCGGATCTACGGCGGGACCAACGAGATCATGAAGGAACTGATCTCGCGGACGATCTGATGGAATGCTAGAGTCCCGCCGGGCGGCGGGCTGGTGGTGCCCAGGAGAGGACTCGAACCTCCACGGTGTTACCCGCTAGTACCTGAAACTAGTGCGTCTACCAATTCCGCCACCTGGGCATCGGTTGCGGCTCGACCCGAGGGTCAGCAGGAAGGCCGCGCAATTTACTGGCGCACCCATGGGCTGTCAACGAATACCGGCGGCCCGGCGCCGCAGCCGGACGGAACCCCATGCAGCGTAAGCGATCCCGACGAACGACTCCCTCGGCAGGCGCCGCCCGTCCCCGCGGGTCGCGTGCCGCCCCGACGCCGGGACCCCTGAGCGTGCTCCGGCACGCCGGCCGCCCGCTGCGGATCGAGGAGATCACCGCCGAGCTCGGGCCAGCGTCCGCCGCCGAGGCGCCGGCGCAGCTCGAGGAACTGCTTAGGCGCGGCGAGGTCGTGCTCAACCGCCGCGGCCAGTATTGCCTGCGCGAGCAGCTGCCGGGCCTCGTGGTCGGGACGGTGCAGGCGCAGCGCAACGGCGACGGCCAGTTGCTGCCCGACGACGCCTCGCCACCCATCCACCTCCCGGCCCAGGAGATGCGCGAGGTGATGCACGGTGACCGCGTCGCCGTGCGCATGGAGGGCACGCGCTTCCGCGGCAAGCCGCAGGGCACGATCGTCGAGGTGCTCGAGCGCCGCACGCGCGAGGTCGTCGGCCGGCTGCACGTCGATTCCGGGCTCGCCTACCTCGTGGCGGACAATCCGCGCGTGACGCACCGCGTGCTCGTGCCCCCGGGGGATCTCGGCGGCGCCGAGCCCGGGCAGGTGGTGATCGTCGAGATCACGCGGCCGCCGAGCCGCAGCGCCCAGCCGGTCGGGCGCGTCTCGAGCGTGCTCGGCGAGCACGGTGCGCCCGGCATGGAGACCGACATCGCGATCCACTCGCACGGCCTGCCGTTCGAGTTCCCGGACGACGTGCTCGCCGAGGCGGCGGCCTTCGGTGCGCGCATCCCGGAGGCAGCGATCGCCGGGCGCGAGGACCTGCGCGGTATTGCACTCGTCACCATCGATGGCGAGGACGCCCGTGACTTCGACGATGCCGTCTACTGCGAGCGGACCCGCGGTGGCTGGCGGCTCATCGTGGCGATCGCCGATGTCGGGCACTACGTGCGCCCCGGCAGCGCGCTCGACGCAGAGGCGCACGAGCGCGGCACCTCCGTGTATTTTCCGAACCGCGTGCTGCCGATGCTGCCCGAGGCGCTCTCGAATGGGCTGTGCTCGCTGGTGCCGGACGAGGACCGCCTGTGCGTGTGCTGCGAGCTGCGCGTGAGCGACGGCGGCAAGATCACGCGCTCGCGGTTCTTCGAGGGGGTGATGCGCTCGGCAGCGCGGCTCACCTACGGCGAGGTGGGCGAGTTCCTCGCCCGGCCGGAAGGCCGGCACACGCCGCGCCTCGAGTCGGTGCGCGAGCGGCTGCTCGCGTTGCAGGGGGTCTATCGCAGCTTCACGCGGGAGCGCAGCGGCCGCGGCGCGCTCGAGCTCGACACCCCCGAGCTCAAGCTCAAGTTCGACGGTCAGGGCCGCGTGGCGGCGCTGGTCGAGCAGCCGCGCAACGACGCGCACCGCCTCATCGAGGAGTGCATGATCGCCGCGAACATCGCCGCCGCGCGCTTCCTCGACCGGCACAAGGTGCCGACGCTGTACCGGGTGCACGGATTGCCGGAGGTCGACCGGCTCGAGACCCTGCGCCAGTTCCTTCGCGAGTTCGGGCTGTGGTTGCCGCCCGCCGAGGAGGTGAAGCCCGAGCACCTTCGCGACCTGCTGCAGAAGATCGGCGACCGCCCCGACGCCGTGCTGATCTCGACGGCGGTCATCCGCTCCATGCCGCAGGCCGTGTACCAGCCCGGCAACATCGGCCACTTCGGCCTCGCGCTCGAGCACTACGCGCACTTTACCTCGCCGATCCGCCGCTACCCGGACCTCGTGGTGCACCGGGGCATCCGCCAGGTGCTCCTGGGCGCCGATCCGCAGGCGCTGGTGGACTGGCACGGTGCGTTCCCCCTGCTCGGCCAGGACTGCTCGTTCCGCGAGCGGCGTGCCGACGAGGCGACCCGCAGCGCCATCGCGTGGCTCAAGTGCTACTACATGCAGGAGCGGGTCGGCGAGGAGTACTCGGGTCTCGTTTCCGGGGTGGTCGATTTCGGGCTGTTCGTGCAGCTCGACGGCCTCCAGGTGGACGGCCTCCTGCACGTCACCGCGCTCGGCCAGGACTACTTCACCCGCGACCGCTCCGGTTACCGCCTGGTCGGTCGCAGCTCGGGCAAGATCTTCAAGCTCGGCGACCGGCTGCGCGTGCGCGTCAGCAACGTATCGCTCGACGACCGGCGCGTGGACTTCGAGCTCGCGGGAGCTGCGGCCGAGCCGCGGCGTGCGCGACGTCCCGGCCCGATCGGTCGTCGCCGCTGATGGGTGCGCCGCTCGCCTGCGGCATCCATGCCGTGCGCGTGCTCCTGCTGCGCAGCCCGGCGCGCGTGCGCCGCGTGCTGGTGGCGGGCGGGCGCGACGCCGGCCGGCTCGGTGAGATCCGCGCGCTCGCGCAGCGAGCCGGCGTGCAGGTGAGCGCGGCGGACGACGCGCTGCTCGACAAGCTCGCGGAGGGCGTCCGCCACCAGGGCGTGGTCGCGGAAGTCGTGCCGCGGGCGGGCGATCCCGAAACACAGCTCGAGGAGGCGCTCGAGGCCGCAGCCGGTCCGCCACTGCTGCTCGTGCTCGACGGCGTGCAGGATCCCCACAACCTCGGCGCCTGCCTGCGCAGCGCCGACGCGGCCGGGGCCGCGGCCGTGATCGTGCCCCGCGACCGAGCCGCGGGCGTCACGCCCGTCGTGCGGAAGGTTGCCGCCGGCGCGGCCGAGACGGTGCCGCTGGTGGCCGTCGTCAATCTCGCCCGCACCCTGCGCGGCTTGCAGGAGCGCGGGATCTGGCTGGTGGGCACGGACGATGCCGCCGACCGGACGCTTTACGAGGCCGACCTCACCGGCCCGGTTGCGGTGGTGATGGGGTCGGAGGGCGAGGGGCTGCGCCGGCTCACGCGCGACTCATGCGACCAGCTGGTGTCCATCCCAATGGCCGGGGCGGTCGAGAGCCTGAATGTCTCGGTGGCCACCGGGATCGTGTTGTTCGAGGCCGTGCGGCAGCGGTCGGCCAAGAAATAGCGCGTCGGTTGGGGTTGCGGGCGTCGTGCCGCGATTGCTGCGGGCGCGCCTGGAGATATGCGCGCCCTGCGCAATCCCGGCACGACGCCGGACACCAGGCGCCTGAGCGAGTTCTTCGCCGGGCCGAAGAACTCGCACGGCGCAAGCACTGTCATTGGTCCGAGGCCAAGACGTCGGCGGCCTGACCTCGGGCCTCGTCACCACCGCCGACATCATTGGGTGGAAACAGCCTCGGGGTTGCCGCCACAGGTGCCATTGGGTCCGGTGGACGCCACGTGCGCCGTGCGATCGGGTGAACGGCCCTGCGTTCACCCCATCGCTCAGGCGCCTCGTGTCGAGCGGGGGATCGGGGCGTTTCCCAGGCGAGCATGTCCTCTTCGCGAGCCAGGGAAACGCTCCGATCCCTCGCCGCCCACCCGGCAAGGCGCCGACGAACTTGCGGTAGAAGGCCTCGTCCCCTATTCTGTGCGGCCCGCTGAAGCCTCCACCGGCCCAGGGGAACTCCTTGCCGCACCGTTGGTTCGGGCGGCTTCAACCACAGGGAGCACAGCAGTGCGTCACTACGAGATCGTGTTTCTGGTCCACCCTGACCAGAGCGAGCAGGTTCCCGCCATGATCGAGCGCTACCGCGGCATCATCAGCGCGGAAGGCGGTGCGATCCATCGCGTCGAGGACTGGGGCCGCCGCCAGCTGGCCTTCCCGATCGCGAAGGTCCACAAGGCCCACTACGTGCTGATGAACATCGAGACGAACCAGAAGGCCCTCGACGAGCTGACCGGTGCGTTCCGCTTCAGCGATGCCGTGATCCGCAACCTGGTCATGTCCATGCCGGCGGCCGTCACCGAGCCGTCGCCGATGGCCCGGGCCGAGGAGGAGGGCGTGCGGTCCGAGGACGGCGCCGCCCCGGAAAGCTCCGAGCAGCCCGAGGCGGCCGGCTGAGCCGGGCCTCGCCCGCTACGAACCGAACGCATACACGAATCCGGACAGGGTGACCCATGGCACGTTTTTTCCGACGTCGAAAGTTCTGCAAGTTCACGGCCGAGGGCGTCGAGCGCATCGACTACAAGGACCTCGCCACGCTCAAGGGCTATATCACCGAGACGGGCAAGATCGTCCCGAGCCGCATCACCGGCACGCGGTCGAACTACCAGCGCCAGCTCGCGCTCGCGGTGAAGCGCGCGAGGTTCCTCGCGCTGCTGCCGTACACCGACCAGCACTGAGCCGAGCGGGCGCCGCGCGGGTCACCGCGGGTGCGCGCCATGAACGGGAGCTTCGCAAGCTGGATCGCCGACCGCCCTGGCCCGGCCATCGTCGTGACGGGGCTGCTCGGGCTGTTGCCGCTGTTCGGGCTCGGCTTCGCGTTCTTCCTGCCCGGCGCCGTGCCGGCCCTGGTGCTGCTGATGCGCGGCCCGCGTATCGGGCTGCTGGTCGCCGCCGGCGCCAGCCTGCTGCTCGCGGTGGCGATGTGGGCCGTCGGCCGGCCGATCCCGGTCGGGCTCATCTACTCGCTGTGGGTGTTGGGGCCGCCGCTCGCGCTCGGGCTGCTGCTGCGCCGCAGCGGATCGCTGGCGCTGTGCCTGCAGGTGGCCGTGCTCGCCGGCGCCGTGATGATCGTGCTGCTGCACGCGTTGCTCGGCGATCCGGAGCGGTTCTGGGCGCCGTTCGTCCGGGACCTCGCCGAGGAGATGCAGCGCCGCGGGCTGCCGATGGACCTCGAGAAGGACGGGCTCATCGAGACCCTGGCGCGGACGCTGTGGGGCTGGGTGACGGTGCTCACGGTGCTGCTCGCGATGTGCGCGCTGTTCCTGGCTCGCTGGTGGCAGACGCGGCCGCAGCAGGCGGGACTCTTCGGAGCGGAATTCCAGCAGCTGCGCCTCGGCGTCGTGCTGGGTGCAGCGGCGGCCGTCGCGATCGTGGCGTCGCTGCTGAGCACGCAGCCGCTGGTGGACGACCTCGCGCGCCTGTTCCTGGGGGCGCTGATGATCGTCGGCCTGGCGGCCGCGCATCGCTTCAAGGCGGCGGGCCGCCTGGGCGGGGTCTGGCTCGGGCTGATTTACGTCCTGCTCGTGCTGGCGGCGCCGATCACCGTCGCCGTGCTGGCGGGATGGGGCTTCGTGGACAATTGGCTGCGTTCGCAACGGGCGGCGCAGGGCGCGTGATCGATTAACCCTTTGAGATCGAGGAACCAACCATGGAAGTGATCCTGCTGCAGAAAGTCGCCAATCTCGGCGGCATCGGCGACAAGGTGAAGGTCAAGCCCGGCTACGGCCGCAACTACCTGCTCCCGCAGGGCAAGGCGGCGGTCGCCAACGCGGCGAACCTCAAGAAGTTCGAGGAGCGTCGCTCCGAGCTCGAGAAGCTCGCGGTCGACGAGGTCGAGAGCGCGAAGCTGCGCGCCGGGCAGCTCGAGAACTTCCGCCTGTCGCTGACCGCGAAGGCCGGCGGCGAGGGCAAGCTGTTCGGCTCCATCGGCACCGCCGACATTGCCGAGGCCCTCTCCAAGGCCGGCATCCGCATCGAGCGCAGCGAGGTTCGGCTCGCCTCGGGCCCGATCCGGCTGGTGGGCGAGCACCACGTCAGCCTGCACCTGCACACCGACGTCGTGATCGACCTTCCGGTGGACGTGGTCGCCGAGGACTGATTCCAGCACGGCGGGCGACGCAATGGACCAGGATGGGGGCGGCGCCAGGGCGCGCCGGCGGGTTCGGCCCGTCAGTGAGACGGACTCGCTGCGCGTGCCCCCGCAGTCCGTCGAGGCCGAGCAGGCCGTGCTGGGTGGCCTGCTGCTCGACAACAGCACCTGGGATTCCATCGCCGACCGGTTGCGCGCCGAGGATTTCTACCGCCGCGACCACCAGCAGATCTTTACGGGCATCGCGGAGCTCTCCGCCCGAAGCGAGCCGAGCGATGCGGTGACGCTGGCCGAGTACCTGGCCGCAAAGGGGCTGGCCGACGAGACGGGCGGGCTCGCCTACCTCGCAGGGCTGGCACGGGACACGCCCACCGCCGCCAACATCCGCGCCTACGCCGACATCGTGCGCGAGCGCTCACTGTTGCGGCAGCTGATCCGCGTCAGCGGCGAGGTCGCGGCGAGCGCCTACGAGAGCGAAGGGCGCACCGCCGCCGACCTCGTGGACGAGGCCGAGCGACGCGTCTTCGAGATCGCCGAGCAGGGACGTCGCACCGGGTCGGGGTTCGTGCAGCTGCACGACATCCTCGGCGCCACGATCGACCGGCTCGACCTGCTGCAGCAGAGCCAGGGTCAGCTGACCGGGGTCAGCACCGGCTACCACGACCTCGACGCCATGACGGCGGGACTCCAGCCCGGCGACCTGATCATCGTCGCGGGGCGCCCCTCGATGGGCAAGACCACGCTCGCGCTCAACATCGCAGAGAACGCCGCGATCGGCGCGGCCATTCCGGTCGCCGTGTTCTCGATGGAAATGTCGCGCGACCAGCTCGCGATGCGCATGATCTCCTCGCTCGGCCGGGTGGACCAGAGCCACCTGCGAACGGGTAATTTCGGCGACGAGGACTGGGCGCGCATCAACGGCGCGATCGCGCAGATGAAGACGGCGCCGATCTACATCGACGACAGCGGCGCGCTCACGCCCACCGAGGTGCGCGCCCGCGCCCGGCGGCTGAAGCGCGAGAAGGGCGGCCTCGGCCTGATCGTGGTGGACTACCTGCAGCTCATGCAGGTGCCCGGCACCAAGGAGAACCGGGCCACCGAGATCTCGGAGATCTCGCGCTCGCTCAAGGCGCTCGCCAAGGAACTCCGCGTGCCGGTCATCGCCCTGTCGCAGCTGAACCGCGGCGTCGAGCAGCGCACCGACAAGAAGCCGGTCATGTCGGACCTGCGCGAGTCGGGGGCGATCGAGCAGGACGCGGACCTGATCGTGCTGATCTACCGCGAGGAGGTGTACGAGCCGGATACGCCGCGCAAGGGTATCGCCGACATCATCATCGCCAAGCAGCGCAACGGGCCGACGGGCGAGGTCCACCTGACCTTCCTTGGCAAGTACACGCGCTTCGAGAACCTCGCGACAGGCGACTACGGCTACGGCGCCTGAGCCGCGGATCCGCTGGAGCCATCGCTTGAAACCCCCGATCCGCGCCATCGTCGACACGGCCGCGCTGCGGCACAACCTCGCTCGCTCGCGCTCGCTCGCACCGTCGTCGCGCATCATGGCGGTCGTCAAGGCGAACGGCTACGGCCACGGTCTGGTGCCGGTGGCCCGGGCGCTGGCGCCGGCGGACGGCTTCGCCGTCGCGCGCCTCGACGAAGGTCTCGCGCTGCGCAGGGCGGGACTCGGGAACCAAATTCTGCTGCTCGAGGGCGTGTTCAGCCCGGAGCAGCTCGCGACCGCCGCCCAGCAGCATTTCGACCTCATGGTGCACAGTGTCGAACAGCTCGAGATGCTGGAGGGACGCGCGGGTACCGAGGTCGTCTCCGCGTGGATAAAGGTAGACACCGGCATGAACCGCCTCGGGTTCCGCCTCGAGCAGTTCGCGGGCGCCTATGCCCGGTTGCGGCGCGTCGCGAACGTAGCCGCGGACCCCACGCTCGTCACCCACCTGGCGAACGCCGACGACCTCGGCGACGCGAAGACCGCGGAGCAGATGCGGGCGTTTGCTGCCGCGACGGCGGGGCTCACGGGCGCACGCAGCATCGCCAACTCCGCGGCGCTCATCGCCTGGCCCGACACGCGCAGCGATTGGGTGCGGCCCGGACTCGCCCTGTACGGAGTATCGCCGTTCCCGGACGGCACGGGCGTCGGCCTCGGCCTGCGGTCGGCGATGACGTTGCGGAGCGAGGTGATTGCCGTGAAGGACGTGGCCCGGGGTGAGACCGTGGGGTACGGAGGTGCCTGGCGCGCGGCGCGGCCGACGCGCATGGCCGTGGTCGCGGCGGGCTACGGCGACGGCTACCCTCGCGGCGTCCCCTCGGGCACGCCGGTGATGGTCAACGACCACCGTGCGCCGCTGATCGGACGCGTCTCGATGGACATGGTCACGGTGGACGTCACCGAGCTGCCGGGCGTCGCGACGGGTGATCCGGTCGTGTTGTGGGGCGACGGACTGCCGGTGGAGGAGATCGCGCGGATGGCCGGCACGATCCCGTACGAGCTCATCTGTGGCGTGAGCCAGCGGGTCCACCACGAAATGAGCTAGGCCCGGCGCCCGCAGGCGCCGGGCGGCGGCTGCATGCCGCGGGTCCGTTAACCTAGCTCGCGAAGAATCCCATCTTCACGCCGGCGAGCTGCAGCACGTCGTTGTCGTGGAGCCGGCGGGCCTGTGGTCCGATCTGCGTGCCGTTCACGAGCGGGTAGTCGCCCTCGCGCCCGCTCTCGACGTGCACGATGTAGTAGCCATCGGCACGCCGCGTGATGGCCGCAACCTGGACACCGGGGCGGCCCAGCGTCGTAAGCGTCTTCACGAGCTCGAGTTCGCGGCCGGCGAACTGGCCGGACAGCACCTGCAGCTTGGCCTTCGGCAGCGCGCCGCCGACCGCCGGCGACGGGGTCGGTGCGGGCGTCGCGGCCGGTCCGAGGAGCACCGCCGCATCGCGCGGCTTGATCAGCATCGTCCTTTCGAACTCGTCGGCCGGCTCCTCCGTGTCACCGTCCACGAAGCGCAGCGCGTGGTGACCCACGGTGACTACGTCGCCGTGCTGAAGCGCGTGCTTCTTCACGATCTTGCCGTTGACGTAGGTGCCGTTCGTGCTGTTCAAGTCCTCGAGGAACGAGTCGTCGAGGATGTTGATGATGAGCGCGTGATGGCCGCTCACCGCAGCGTTGTCGATGCGGATGTCGTTGTCCGGCAGGCGCCCGATCGTGTAGCGCTCCCGGCTCATGTTGTACTCGGCGAGCAGTTGCCCATCGAGGCTGAGAACGAGCCTGGCCATGCGTCTCCCTGGGTTCAGAGTCAACCGAACATTGCGCGGATGCTCTGCAGCACGCCGCGGCGGGCCGGAAAGCTGTCGAGTACCCGCACCAGCACGACCGAGATGTTGTCCCGGCCACCGTTGTCGTTGCCGAGCAGCACCAGCTGCCGGGCGAGCGACTGAAGATTAGCACCAAAGGTGCTCATGGTTAACTGGATGTCCTCGTCCTCGACCATGTCGGACAGGCCGTCCGAGCAGAGCAGGAACAGGTCGTCCCGTTCGACGGGGACGTCCACGATGTCCACCTCGACCGTGGGCTCGACTCCGAGGGCGCGGGTCACGTAGTTCTTGGCGGACGCCCGCTGCGCCTCCTGCTGCGTGTAGAAGCCGCGCGAGACGAGTTCGTTCATGAGCGAGTGGTCCTGCGTGACCTGCGTGAGCTCCGCGCCCCGCAGGCGGTAGAGGCGCGAGTCGCCGACGTGGGCGATGGTGATGTTGTCGTCGAAGAAGAGACCCGCAACGACTGTCGTTCCCATGCCCTCGCAGTGCGACTGCGTGCGCGCCGTCTGGTGGATGATCTTGTTGGCGCGGTGGATGGCGTCGCGCAGCAGGATGCCCGGCCGGCTCAGCCCGCTGCCGGAGTCGCGCAGGGCCAGGTCCTCGCGCTCGACGGCGTCCTTGAGCAGGCTCATCACCGTGCGTACCGCGATGCCGCTCGCGACCTCGCCGGCCTTGTAGCCGCCCATCCCGTCCGCGAGCACGACGAGCCCGATGTCCGGGTCCGTGCCGATCGTGTCCTCGTTGTGCTCGCGCACCCGGCCGGCATCGCTCACGCCCACGCAGCCCAGCTTTCCCTTGAGATACACGCTCAGTCCCGACCCGGCGTGTTGATGCGGCGCAGGTCCTCGGCGAATTCGGCGCCGCTGCCGTGGCGGTCGGCCGGGTCCTTGGCGAGCGCGCGCTCGAAGAAGGCCTGCAGGCCGGCGGGCAGTCCGGGGCGTACCGCACCGATCGGGGGAGGCGCGTCGTGCGCGATCTTGAACATCAGTGCCGGCATGGAGTCGGCACGGAATGGCAGTTGCCCGGTTAGCAGCTGGAACAGCGTGACCCCCAGCGAGAAGAGGTCCGTGCGCCCCGTGACCGCCCGGCCCTGCAGCTGCTCGGGCGACATGAAGGACGGCGTTCCGAGCACGATGCCGGTGCGAGTCCGGCCTGCGTCGGTCAGTCGGGCGATGCCGAAGTCGGTGATCTTGAGCTCGCCGCTCGGCGGGTCGAACATGACGTTCGCCGGCTTCACGTCCCGGTGCACGACGCCCTGCTGGTGCGCGTAGTGCAGGCCGTCCGCGATCCGGGCTGTCACCTCGATGGCGATCGCCGGTGGCAGCAGGCCGGCCGCGGCCGTGTGTTCCACCAGGTGCCGGCCGCGGAGCAGCTCCATCGCGATGTAGGCCGTTCCGCCCTGCTCGCCCGCGTCGTAGATCGTGACGATGTGCGGGTGGCTCAGGCGACCTGCGGTCTCCGCTTCGCGGAAGAACTTGGCGCGCGCCGCCTCCAGCTCGCGCCCCTCGAACTCCGCGGCGAGCGGAATGGTCTTGAGCGCGACCTCGCGGTTGATGACCGGATCGCGCGCGCGGTAAACGACGCCCATCGCGCCCCGGCCGATCTCGTGCATGATTTCGTAGCGACCGAGTCTTGCCGCCGGCGTGGCGCTGCCTCGTGCCGGGAGCGGGCCTCCGCAAGTCGCCTCGAGCAGGGATGCGATGTGATGTGGGGCTGGCATGGTCGCCACAAAGTATACGGATCCACTCGCCGCGCGAATTGCCGGGGCCGTCACATATCCGGGCCGGCCGGGATCTGCGTGCTAGCATCGCGGCCCCGCAGCGCCGCGGGACGGGGCGATCGAGCGATGGCCAGACCCAAGACCAGCTACGTGTGCGGCTCCTGCGGTGCCCGGACGCCGCAGTGGCAGGGCCAGTGTCCCGCCTGCGAAGCCTGGAACACACTGGAGCGGTCGGTCGCCGCCCCGGCGCCGGGCCACGCCCGACCTGCTGCGGCGTCGCCCTCGAGCCGCCCGGTCGCGGAGATTGCCCAGGACACGGAGCCGCGGGCGGCCTCGGGCATCGGCGAACTCGACCGCGTGCTGGGCGGGGGGCTGGTGGCCGGTTCCGTGACCCTGCTCGGCGGGGATCCGGGTATCGGCAAATCCACGCTCCTCCTGCAGGCGTCGGACGCCCTGAGCCGCGAGCGTCCCGTGCTGTATGCCTCCGGCGAGGAGTCGGTGCGACAGGTGGCGTTGCGCGCGAGCCGGCTCGGGCTCGCGTCGGGCAGCCTGAGACTGATGGCCGAGACGCGCGTGGAGGCGATCCTCGAGGAAGCCGTGGCGACGCGCGTGAGCGTGCTGGTCGCCGACTCGATCCAGACCCTGCACACCGACCTGTCCGAGTCGTCGCCCGGATCCGCCGTGCAGGTGCGCGACTCGGCCGCGCGACTCGTGCGGTTCGCGAAGGACTCCGGGACCGCCGTCCTGATCATCGGACACGTCACCAAGGAGGGACTGATCGCCGGGCCCCGCATCCTCGAGCACATGGTGGACACCGTGCTCTACTTCGAGAGCGATCCCGGCAGCCGCTTCCGCGTGGTGCGGGCGGTGAAGAACCGCTACGGCGCCGCGAACGAGATCGGCGTGTTCGCGATGGCGGAGCAGGGACTGAAGGAAGTCCGCAACCCCTCCGCGATCTTCCTCTCGAGGCACGATGCGGCCGTGCCCGGCAGCGTGGTCACGGTCGCGCGAGAGGGAAGCCGTCCGCTGCTGGTCGAGCTGCAGGCGCTGGTGGACGAGGCCCAGGGCATGTCGCCGCGGCGCGTGGCCGTGGGATTCGAGTCGAGCCGCCTAGCGCTGCTGCTCGCGGTGCTGCACCGGCACGGCGGGGTCTCGACCTCGGGCCAGGACGTGTTCGTGAACGTGGTCGGCGGCGTGCGCATCGGCGAGACGGCGGCCGACCTGCCGGCGGTGCTCGCGGTGCTGTCGAGCCTGCGCAACCGGCCGGTTGCGCCGGACACGGTCTGCTTCGGCGAGCTCGGGCTCACCGGCGAGGTCCGGCCCGTTCCGTTCGGCGAGGAGCGGCTGCGCGAGGCCGCCAAGCAGGGCTTCCGGCGCGCCGTCGTGCCGGTCGGCAACCTGCCGCGTCGCCCGGTCGACGGGCTCGCGGTGGAGGGGGTGGGCCGCCTGGAGCAGGCCCTAGCGATCGCCCTCTGAATTGCGGGTCGCGGAGTCGGCAGGCGGCTTGATGGGCCGCAGGCGCACGGTCTTCACCGCATTGTCCCCGGTCTGCAGCACGTCGATCGCATAGTCGTTGACGCGCAGGCTCGTGCCCGGCTCCGGGATCGTCTCGAGGTACTCGAGGATCAGCCCATTCAGTGTGCGCGGGCCGGAGGTCGGCAGCGACCAGCTCATCTTCCGGTTCAGTGTGCGCACGCTCGCCGAGCCGTTGACGATGAACGTGCCGCCTCGCTCGCGGTGCACGTCCTTGTGCATCGAACTCGTGTCCGAAGTGAACTCGCCGACGATCTCCTCGAGCAGGTCCTCGAGCGTTACGAGACCCTGCACGTCGCCGTACTCGTCGACGACGAAGGCCATGCGGCGCCGCTGCCGCTGGAAGTTCAGGAGCTGCGTGTTGAGCGACGTGCCCTCGGGCACGTAGTACGGCTCGCGCGCACGCACCATTGCCACGAGCTGCTCGCGGTCGAGCTCGCCCCTGGCCAGCAACCGCGCCACCTGCTTCATGTGCAGGATGCCCACCAGCACATCGACGCTGCCGTCGTAGACGGGCAGTCGCGTGTGCCGGCTGTCGCGCAGCTGCGCGAGGATGTCGTCCCAGTCGTCCGAGACGTCGAGCCCGGCGATCTCGTTGCGCGGCACCATGATGTCCTCGACGTTGATGCGCTCGAGGTCGAGGATGCTCATCAGCATGCGCTGGTGTCGGTGCGGGATGACGGTGCTCGCCTCGGCGACCACGGTGCGAAGTTCCTCGCGGCTCAGCGACGTGGTGCTGGCTTTCTCCCGCGAAATGCCGAGCAGCCGCAGTACGCCGTTCGCGAGCAGGTTGGTGGTCCAGACGATCGGATAGAGGATCCTGAGCAGGATCTGATATACCAGCGCGGCGGGCAGCGCGAGCCGCTCCGGGTAGAGCGCGCCGAAAGTCTTGGGCGCCACCTCGCCGAAGATGATAAGCACGACGGTGAAGAGTCCTACGCCGATGGCCGCGGATGCTTCGCCGCCCACCGAGAGCGAGATCACGGTCACGATCGCTGCGGCCGCTGAGTTCACGAAGTTGTTGCAGACCAGGATCATCCCGATCAACCGGTCCGGCTGTTTGAGCAGCTGTTCGGCTGCGCGCGCGCCGGCGCTGCCTTCACGCGCACGGTGCCGCAGCCGATAGCGATTGATACTCATCAGCGCCGTTTCCGTGCTCGAGAAGAATGCGGACAGCGCAATCAGTACGACGAGGATCCCGGCCAGCCAGGGTAACGGTAGGTCGTGCAAGGCCCGTCAGCCCCAGTGCTTTCCGAGCAGGTTCTCGAGCACCAGCTTGCTGCCGAAATACGAGAGACCGAGCAACGCGTAGCCTGCCAGCGTCCAGCGCAGCGCCTGGCGGCCGCGCCAGCCCATCCGCCAGCGTCCCAGCAGCAGGATGCCGAACACGACCCAGGCGATGATCGCCAGCACGACCTTGTGCACGAGGTGCTGCGCGAAGAGATTCTCGATGAAGAACGCGCCGGTCACGAGGGCCAGCGTCAGCACCGTGAAGCCGGCCGTGATGCTCTGGAAGCAACCCGATTCCACCGACTCGACGGGCGTGAGGATCTTGAGCCAGCCGAGCGGCTGGCGGCTGCGCAGCTTCCGGTCCACGACCACCTGCGCGACCGCCAGCACCGCACCGATGGTGAGGAACGCGAAGGCGAGGGTGGCCATCGCGACGTGGAAGGCGAGTTCCCATCCGGGTCGCCCGATCGAGAATTCACGGGCGCCGTCCGAAAACGCCGCCTCGAGCACTGCGGCGATCCCGAGCAGCAGGGCCGCCATGCCGCGCAGGCGCGGACGCAGGGCCATCACGATCGCCGTGACTGCGATCACCAGCGAGACCAGGGCCAGCATGTCGCCGAGCGAGAGCGCTGCCACAGGGTCGATCCGGCGTTCCTGGAGCAGCGCGGCAACGTGCACCACGACGCCGATCGCGGCGATCGCGACGGCGGCGATGCGACGGCCGCGGCCGCGATGCGCCTCGTCGCGGTAGGCCGAGAGTCCGAGCCCGAGGGCGCCGAACAGGTAACAGGCGACGGCGATGAGCGGCAGCAGCAAGCGAAATCCCGGGGGAACGGTCCGTGTGGGGAAATGATGGCACATCGACGGGACCCTGAGGAGGCGCCGTGCCCGACCGGCCCCTATAATCAAGGTCCCCGCCGCGCCCAGCGCCGCATCCCTCGAGGTCCGCGATGTTCGACAAGCTCTCGTCCCGCCTCGCCGCGGTGGTCGAAGGCCTGCGCGGCCGGGGCCGCCTCACGGAGGAGAACGTCGCCGAGACGCTGCGTCAGGTCCGCATGGCGCTGCTCGAGGCCGACGTCGCGTTGCCGGTCGTCAAGGAGTTCATCGACGCGGTCAAGGCGCGCGCCGTCGGGCTCGAGATCCACAAGAGCCTGACTCCCGGGCAGGCGCTGGTGCGGGTGATCCACGAGGAACTCGTGCGCGTCATGGGCGAGGGCGTCCGGCCACTCAACCTGCGCGCACAGCCTCCGGTCGTGATGCTCCTTGCGGGCCTCCAGGGTGCCGGCAAGACCACGACCGCCGCGAAGATCGCCAAATGGCTCAAGGAACGCGACCGCAAGCGCGTGCTGCTGGTCTCCACCGACGTCTACCGCCCTGCCGCGATGCTGCAGCTGGAGCGCCTGGGCCAGCAGGTCGGCATCGACGTGGCGCCCGCCGACGCGTCCGCGCAGCCCCTCGAGATCGCTCGGCGTGCGCTCGACGAGGCACGCCGTGGCCTCTACGACGTGCTGCTGGTGGACACGGCCGGTCGCCTGCACGTGGACGAGGCGATGATGGAGGAGGTGCGCGCGCTCGCGGCGGCACTGCGGCCGGTCGAGACCCTGTTCGTCGTCGACAGCATGGCGGGCCAGGACGCGGTCAACGCCGCGCGGGCCTTCGGCGCCGTGCTCGACCTCACCGGCATCGTGCTCACCAAGGCGGACGGCGACGCACGGGGCGGTGCGGCGCTGTCGGTCCGGCGCGTGACCGGCCAGCCGATCCTGTTCGTGGGCGTGGGCGAGAAGCCCGACGCCCTGGAGGCCTTCCAGCCGGAGCGCATGGCCTCGCGGATCCTCGGCATGGGCGACGTGCTGAGCCTGGTCGAGGAAGTGACCCGCAAGGTCGACCGCGAGCAGGCGGAGAAGCTCGCCCGCAAGGTCGCTAAGGGCGGCAGCTTCGATCTCAACGACCTGCTCGAACAACTGCGCCAGATCGAGGGCATGGGCGGCATGGCCGCACTGATGGACAAGCTGCCCGCGCAGCTCGCGGCCAAGGCCGGGGCCATGCCGCAGGGAAACGAGCGCGACATCAAGCGCCAGATCGCCATCATCTGCTCGATGACGGCCCGTGAGAGGCGCTTCCCGAAGCTGATCGACGGCTCGCGCCGACGGCGGATCGCGGGCGGCTCCGGGACCCAGGTCTCCGACGTGAACCGGCTCCTCAAGAACTTCCTGCAGATGCAGAAGATGATGAAGGGGATGGGCAAGGGCCGCGGCGGCCTGCGTGGGATGGTCCAGTCGCTGGCCGGCCGGCTGCCGCCCGGACTGCGCTGACGCCGCCCAAGCATTTCTTTCCGCAGGCGTTTTCGGTATAGTTCGCGGCTCTTTTTGGGCCGGGTGGTGGCAAGGCCGCCGTCCGGCCTTGGCCGTTCTACTCGCTGAGGCACTGGCAGACGATGGTGACGATCCGATTGATGCGCCGCGGTGGCAAGAAGGAACCCTTCTACCACGTGGTGGTGACCGACAGCCGCCG
>Ga0209254_10000487_pt1 | contig 32112 bp, 31 predicted proteins | sample FrelakmetDIP11DI_FD_187148 | JGI IMG/M metagenome (GOLD analysis project Ga0209254, IMG submission 187148) | Freshwater lake sediment microbial communities from the University of Notre Dame, USA, for methane emissions studies - DIP11 DI (SPAdes)... | ecosystem: Environmental > Aquatic >... | reverse complement strand
TGCTGTCGCTAAACCCGGAGAACCAGAACCCAGTGAGCGTTAGGTTCCCCGTACGGAGCGCGTCCTGCTGTTGCTCCAGGGTCGCCCCACGAAGCGTCAAGGCAGTCAAGAGCGGATCATTATCGGGGTTGATGTACTGAACGGTATGCGAAGACAAAGACACATTGTCGCCGGCTGAAGGAATCAGCCCCGTATTCCAGTTAGCCCCCTCGTTCCAGGCTCCCAAGTCGGGTCCGACCCACGTCACATCCACCGCTCGCCGATCCGGCGAAAAAGCCACCCCGACCGCGAAAGCGAGGGCTGTCAACGCCGTCGCTATTTGAGTGTTTGCCATGGTCCCCTCTCCCCGCTAACGCCGCGAGTGTAATTTTTCCTCGGTCATCTGCCGCGCAAATGGAGCCGAACAACAACTGATCGCCAGAGGTAGCGCGGGCACAGTCGATTTTCGACCCTTGGCCAATTCCGTTACCCTCCCGCCCGAATTGTATTCCTAAACGTCCCCAAAGACCCGCCGGGCGCCAACGTTATTTCGAGGCGCGGAAGGCCGTTGGCGAGGCGGTCGAGCAACGCGACACCCCTTCCCCGAGATAATGCCGAGGTATGTGGACCGATCAGGGCTGGTATCCCGTCGAGCTTAACCGTCCTCAGCGGTATCGACGACGACCCAGTCCCGCCATACCGACATGAGAATGGCCATCACCGTGGGCCCCAGGAATAGGCCCAGGAGGCCGAATGTCTCGATACCGCCCAGAATGCCCAGCAGCGTCCACAGAAAGGGCAGCTTGACAGCTCCGCCGATGAGGGCGGGCCGGACATAATTGTCGGCGGCGAGTATGACCAGCACGCCGTAAACCATCAGTCCAGCGCCGGCCGCGGTATGCCCCTCGGCGAAGAGAACCAGCGACGCGCTGAGGAACATGAGCTTGGCTGCAAACGGGATGAACGCGATGATGCCGGTCAGGGCGCCCAGCAAGGTGGAATGCTGCAGACCCGCCGCGGCGTAACCGAAACCCAGCGCGACGCCCTGCCCCAGTGCGACCAACACGATGCCGTTGACCGTGGCTCTGACCGCCGCAACGGCATGCCTCGCATAGCGACTCCCGCCGCTTCCGAACACGCGGTCGCAGAGGAGCAGAACATGCTGCCCGATCCGTTCGCCGTCGCGATAGACAAAGAATACCGCGACGATGGTGAAGAAAGCCGCGGCGTAGCGGTGGAGAACCTGCGCTGCGAACGTCCTCGTATACGCCAATGCCTCGCTGGAAGCCAAGTAGTGCAAGGATTCGCGAACCGCTTCGGAACTTCCGAGCCAGTCGGTCCAGGTCTGCCTGGCCCATTCGCCGATCCTCGGCAAGTGCCGCAACCACTCCGGGGCGGCGATTCCTTCCTTCTGGGCTTCACGAAGCGTCTGCACGAACGATTGCGCCTCGTTCCCGAGCTGCACCAGTCCATAGGTGATCGGCCCGAAGAGGATGCCTCCGATGATAAGCGAAAGAATCAGGCTCGGAACGATGGAACCAAGCCGATCCCCGAGAGCGCTCTTCAATCTCTGATACAGCGGCCAGGTGGCAACCGCCAGAACAACCGCCCAGGCGAGCGGTACCAGAAAGCCATGGAGGATCCAAAGACCCAGCAGAGCGAGAGCAAGGGCGCCGAGCAGTCGGGCGCGCGACTCGGAATTGGCCAGCATCGTCGATTTCCAGTAGTTTGCGGTCAAGAGCGCTACAAACTGCTGCACGTGCCGACTGCAAGGTGGGCAGCATCGCAGCAAGACAGGTTTCCCACACCCACCCCATTATGCAACCTGCCTCGCGACTTGTCCGCCAAGTCCCGGGCGTTCGCCCGCGAGTCTTGTTGCGTCAGCTCTTCGCGACCGGGCGTCCACTCTGGGCGGCGAACGTCGGTTCGCACACCGACCAGCTGGGCACCCGGTTGTGGGCGACTTCCGTAGCAGCGGCATCTTGCCGCTGATTGAAGCGGCGGGACGCCGCTTCTACGCCGAAATGACAGGCGCCGAATCGTCCGGATCTTGGCGTTTCAGCGGGTTGGTTCATGCGGCGCCAGCACCGTGTTCCATTCCTCAAGGGCCTTTGGAAACTCCGCCCCCGTAGAAGCGGCGTCCCGCCGCTTCGAATCTTCCTCCTCGGACACCCAACCCGATGCCGCTGCGGCGCACTCGGTATGCCGTTTGATGTACTGCTCGATGTTGTAAAGCTCTTCGGGACTTCGGACGATGCGGTCGTAGTATTCCTTTTGCCAAACGGTATAACCTGTTGCAGCGGCCGAATCCGGCGAGGCGTTGGCTGAATTCAAGCGGCGAGACGCCGGTTCCACGTTTTTCCCCACCCGACGAGATGCGGATCCCGCGCATTCATGCAACCGGCGGGGCGCTGCTTGTACCATAAGGATCTGCTTGGCGGTATAGCTTTTCCAGGAATGCACAATCCCCGAGAGTTCGTGGCCCATCAGCGGCGTCACCAGCAGGTGCACGTGGTTGGCGGCGATGACCCACTCGCCGAGCCGGTAACGCTCACCGTCGAAATAACGCAGTGCGTGTTCCACCAATTCTTTCACTTCGCGAATCGAGAGCAGGCAACGGCCTGCGCCCTGATCCAGCCAATATTCGATCTTCCGCGAAAACCGCTCGAAGTACTCGCGGTCCTGTTCCGAGGTCCAGGGTTTCGGATTCGCTTCCATCCATCGATCGCGGTCTTCGCGCCATTGGTGCAGTCTCTCGGCCGGCAGCGAATCGGCCAGCCTGAAGGTCACGAAATAGGTGACGTCATCCTGCCGCCAGTGGGGCAGGTTGGCGCGGTATATGTCGATTGGGGCGTAGGGGTTTAGAAAGCGGCAAGATGCCGCTTCTTCCGTTTCCAAGCGGCGGGACGCTTCTTCTGAGGTTTCCAAGCGGCGGGACGCCGCTTCTACATCGGTCAATTGATTATAACCACGCTGGGTCTGTGCGGTCCGTATCGAAGGCAAGCGCTGTGCATTTGGGGCGGCAACGATGCCCTGTATGATTATTGGAACTTTGAGCCTATTCCGAGTATTCAGCGTTGAAGACATCGCACACGACCGCGGCCGATTTCGCCACTGCCCATCGCCTGCTCTGCGCCTGCAACCTGGCCTACGGCGTCACGGCGGCAAGCGAGGAATCCCACATCCTCGAGATCGTTCCTCCAGTCCTTCAGTCGCCGGAGGTCATTGAAGCCATGCGAACGGCGGTCGCTTTTTCAAGCGATTCCTTCCACGCACACCAAACGACCGATCGCAACGGAATCGACGCCTTCCTATACGGCGAAACATCCGACGCCGCAATTCTTGCCTTTCGCGGGACCCTGCCGGTGCGGTTAAGCAACAGCCCAACCCGACTGGGACAAATCCTGACCGACTGGATCAACAATACCAGCGCCACGCTGGTCAGAGGCTCTCCTTTCGGACTTCCGGGATACGTGCATCAGGGCTTTGCGGGCTCGCTCGACAATCTCTGGACCTCCCCTGGGGGCTTGCAGAGCATTTTTCCGTACATCAGCCGCGCCAGCGCGAAGGGCAAGCGATTCTTAGTGACCGGCCACAGTAAGGGCGGTGCACTGGCTTGCCTCGCTGCGCTGCGTCTGGCGGAAACAGGAGAGACGGAGCTCAAGCCCGACGGCGTCTGCACCTTCGCAGCACCCCGCGCCGGGAATCATGAATTTGCCGCCGCGTTCGATCGGGCATTCACGAACCGCGCACGGCGCTTCGAATTCCAGGATGACATCGTGCCTCATCTGCCGCCTTCCGAGGGTTTCTGGTTCGCATTGCAAGAGGCTTTCAACAACGTCATCGCACATTCAGCGAAATCCGCAGCAGGATGGTCCTGGCCGTCCTTGATTGCAGGCTTCACCGCCCTGACGAGGGTGGGGACCTACGAGTCGGCCGGGCAACTGCAGTTCATCGACTGGAACGGGAACCTCCGCGATCAGGACACCGCCGCACTGCAATCCGAGCGGCTGGAACGCCTCGGCCATGCGCTGGCTGGCTCTTTACCGGACATCGCGAAGGCGCATTTGCCGATGCGCGGATTCGGTTACATGAGTTTTCTCGAAAATCGAGCTTGAACGGCCATCGCCGGTTCATCCGGATGTCCGAATTCCTCCAGCGCTCGAGTGGGGAATACCTGCCAACTCACCGAAATAACACGCCCGAAATCCACTGGCATCGCCGCGGGAGCCGGGGAAGCAAGGTTGTAGCAGTCATCCGCCGTGCGCTAGCATAAGCGGGAAACGGTCATCTCTCGCCCACGCCGGTCGTATTGGGCGCCAACTCGAAACGGTATGCATCATTACGGAATACAGGAGAGTCAAGAATATGTTCGCAAAAACTCTATCGCAGTTCTGGTGGATTCTCCTCCTACGGGGAGTCCTCGCCACACTATTCGGCCTCGGGGCCTTCTTCTTGCCGGCCATCACCTTGGCGTCCCTAGTGCTCCTGTTCGCGGCATTTGCCTTCGCGGATGGGATTTTTGAGGTGTTTCACGCCGTCAGAGCCCGCAAAGAGAACGACAACTGGTGGCTGTTGTTGCTCGAAGGCGCTTTGGGCATCGCCTTTGGCATCATCACCTTTCAGTCTCCCGACATCACGACCCTCGTACTGCTCTTTTACATCGCAGCATGGGCGATCGTCACCGGTCTGATGAGGGTCATCCTGGCGATTCAGCTGCGAAAAGAGATCGAGGGCGAGTGGCTGCTGGCGCTGGGAGGAATCATCTCGCTCCTGTTCGGGATACTCATGATCGCGCGCCCTGCCGCAGGTGCGCTTGCCGTCATCTGGTATATCGGGACATGGGCGGTGGTAATCGGCGTATTTCTCATCTTCCTGGGGTTCAAGGCGAGAACCTTTGGTCCAGAGCTTGAAACCTCCGTCAGCAACAAAGTGTGATCGACGTCTCCCCGCCCAAGCGGTGGCCAACGGCAAGTTTCGTGGGCGGGGTTTGCAACAGCGGTGTACGCTGATTCGTTTATATCCCTCCGTTAGCGGGAACGTTACGGCGATTGGAACCGAGGGGGATTGCACTCAGGAATTGCGTTGCTTTACCAGCTCCGCGACGGCCTTCTCGAGGCGCTTCAAGCGCGACCAGATCTCATGCAGGCGGGGCATCACGGCCATGTTTTTCAGATATTGCTGCAATGGCTGCGTGGGACCACCGGCGTACATGCCCGGTTCCTTGATGCTGTTGTTGACGCCGGCGCGGTGCAGCAGCACGCAGTCGTCTGCGACCGCGACGTGGTCGAGCACGCCGGTCTGGCCGGTCGCGATGACGCGTTTGCCAAAGCGGCTGGACCCGGATATGCCAGTGTGGGCGCAAATAATGCAATCTTCGCCGATCTCGACGTTGTGCCCAAGATGGCAGAGCGCGTCGATCACGGCACCGCTGCGAACGACGGTCGCGCCGTAAGTCGCGCGGTCGATGGTGGTATTGGCGCCGATCACCACTCGGTCTTCGAGGATCACTTTCCCAGTGTGGGGGATGCGGTAATTGTGACGCTGCTGATCCTGGGCGAAGCCGAAGCCTTCCGAACCGATGACGCATCCCGGTTTCAGGATGGAATCGCTTCCGATTTCGCAGTTGTAGCAGACGATGCAACCGGGGTGAATCACGGTTTGGGCGCCGACTATGACGCCTCGCTCGATAACGGCGTTGGCCATGATCACGACACCCTCGCCCAGGACGACATCGGCTCCGATCACTACCCCGGGCCCGATGAGCACGCTTGCCGGAGGATTCACGCTCGAATGGACGACGGCGGAGGGGTGAATCCGCGGCCATTCGCTACTGCGGACATCCCGGTCACCATACGCCTGCTTGATCAGAGCGATGGCGAGCCGAACGTTGGGCGAAGTCAGAACGGCCAAATTCTCAGTGCTCAGTTCGCTGGCGATCGCTTCGGTGGTCACGACCGCCGATGGTTTCATCTCTCCCACCTGGGACAGGTACTTGGCGTGGTCGACGAAGACGATATCTCCCGGTCCGCATTCTTCCACCGGCGCGATCCGGCTTAAGGTGGCGTCGGGTCCGATATGGCGAAGCAGAAGGCCTTGGTCGTGGAAACGCTGGAAGAGCTGGGAAGTCTGGATGTTCATGCGCGGTTTTCAGTCTTCATGAAGAAGGCGCGGCAGGCTCAGGAGAAATGCCCGCCGGGAGGAAGGATTCGGGTTTCTGGCTGGACCGGCTGCCGGCATCCGAGGGATATCCCTGATGAAAAATACTCTCTGGGCGGCCCGTAAATTTCGGGCCCAGTCATACCACCCTGCCCTTGCGCGCTGTGCACTGAGTCAAGACACGCGCGGGGATGCCGGAAAGCCGAACAGTCGCTTTAGCTCAGCACCCGGATCGGGTGCCTTCATGAAGGCTTCGCCCACCAGGAACCCATTGACGCCGTGGGTCCGCATCGTGGTCACGTCATCCGGCGTAAGGATACCGCTCTCCGTTACCACCAGGCGGCTTGGCGGGATCAGCGGCAACAGATCCAGCGTCGTCTGCAGTGTAGTCTCGAAGGTGCGCAGATTCCGGTTGTTAATGCCTATCAAGGAGAGATCGAGGCGGAGGGCGCGTTCCAGTTCGATCGCATCGTGGACTTCGATCAGCACATCGAGCGACGCGGCCTTCGCGGTCGCCGTCAGCTCGGCCATCTGGACATCGTCCAGCGCCGCCGCGATCAGGAGAATACAGTCCGCGCCGAGCGCACGTGCCTCCACGACCTGATAGGGATCGATCGTGAAGTCCTTGCGCAGAACGGGCAGCGCGCACGCGGAGCGCGCTTCCTGAAGATAGGCGTCGGACCCCTGAAAAAATTCCTCATCGGTCAGTACAGACAGACAAGCAGCCCCGCCCGCAGCGTAACTGCGGGCGATTTCGGCAGGCCGGAAATGCTCACGGATCACGCCTCGGCTCGGTGAAGCTTTCTTGATTTCGGCAATCACGGCCGGCTGGCCGTGGGCAACTCGTTTCTGCAACACGTGGGCAAAGCCCCGCGGCGGATCAGCAGTCGCCGCTTGCTGCTCGACTTGCCCCATAGACCTTTGTGCCTTGCGATCAGCGACTTCCGCGCGTTTGCGCGCGAGAATCCTATTCAGAATGTCGGGAGTATTCATCGCGAGCTGACAGCCGACTGGGTGAACTGGATGAGTGCGTCCAGCTTCCTGCGAGCCGAACCGTCGTCAAGCGCGGCTTCGGCCCGACGCACTCCCGCCCCCAAATCAGCGGTGAGGTTGGCGGCGTAGATTGCGGCCCCGGCGTTCAGGACGACGATATCGCGGGCGGGACCGCTCGCGCCGTCGAGCACACCATTAAGGACACCAAGGCTGGCGGCGATCGTGTCGACCGCCACGTGCATCAACGGAGCACGTTTCAATCCGAACTGTTCGGGTGTGACGGTGTAAAGCGCGATCTCCTCCTGTTTGAGCTCCGCGATGCGGGTTGGACTGGCGATGCTGATCTCGTCGAGACCGTCCTCCGCATGGACTACCAGGACATGCTTGCTCCCGAGCTTTCGGAGAACCTCCGCGAGAGGCTCCACCCAATGGTCCGAAAAAACGCCGATCAGCTGATTCGGAGCGCTAGCCGGGTTCGTCAGCGGACCGAGCAAGTTGAAAATGGTCCGGACGCCGAGCTCCCGCCGCGGACCAATCGCGTATTTCATGGCCCCATGGTGGCGTTGAGCGAACAAGAAGCCGACGCCAACCTGATCGATGCAGCCCCTGACCTGGTCTGGCGTGAGGTCCAGCCTGACCCCGGCGGCCTCCAACACATCGGCGCTTCCCGAACGGCTCGAAACCGAGCGGCTACCATGCTTTGCGACCTTGCCACCGGCCGCCGCCACGACAAAAGCGGCAGTGGTGGAAATATTGAACGTCTTGCTCGCATCGCCACCGGTGCCGCAGGTGTCGATGAGGTGATCGCCCCTCACCGACACCTTGGTCGCCATCTCCCGCAAAACCTGGGCCGCCGCGGCCACTTCTTCGATGCTCTCGCCTTTGGCCCGGAGCGCCATCAGAAACCCGCCGATTTGCGCGGGCGTCGCGCCACCGCTCATGATGGTGCGCATGACCTTGCGCATTTCCGATGCTGACAGATCCTTCCGGTCGAGCAGTTTCTGCAGAACGAGGGGCATGTCCATCCCGGCTCACCTCGCGGCATCGAGAAAGTTACGAAGCAGTTCATGGCCGTGCTCGGTCATGATGGATTCCGGGTGAAATTGCACGCCCTCGATCGGGAGTTGCTTGTGGCGGACGCCCATGATTTCCTCCATCATCCCGTGCGCATCCTCCGTCCACGCCGTGATCTCGAGACAGTCCGGCAGGCTGGATCGCTCAATCACGAGCGAGTGATAGCGCGTGGCCTGAAATGGGTTGCTCAGCCCGCGAAACACGCCGGCACCGCAATGGTGCACCATCGAGCACTTGCCGTGCATGATGCTCTTCGCATGGATGATCTGCCCGCTGAACGCATAACCAATGCTCTGGTGGCCGAGACAAACCCCCAGAATCGGATACCTGCCACCGTAACGGTGGATGGTCGGTACGGAAATGCCTGCCTCTCGGGGAGTACAGGGCCCGGGCGAGATGACGATCTTGTCGGGGGCCAATTTTTCGATCTCCTCGACCGCAATCTGATCATTCCGGACGACCACGACCTCCGCCCCCAGTTCCGCCAAGTACTGCACCAGGTTGTAGGTAAATGAATCGTAATTGTCGATCATCAGCACGCGAGGGGTCATGGCCCTTCCTCCCTCGCCAGACCCGCTTCGACCATGGCGACTGCGCGGAAAATCGCTCGGCCCTTGTTCATCGTCTCTTTCCACTCGTTGCGGGGAATCGAGTCGTGCACGATGCCCGCCCCGGCTTGGATGTGCAGCTTGGCATCCTGGATCACTGCAGTGCGGATCGCGATCGCGGTATCGAGGTTGCCGGACCACCCGATATAGCCGATTGCCCCGGAGTATATACCACGCTTTACTGGTTCAAGTTCGGCGATGATTTCCATCGCGCGGATCTTGGGTGCGCCGCTGACGGTTCCGGCTGGGAACGTCGCCGCTAGCACATCGAAAGCATTTTTGCCCACCTGCAGACGGCCCGTGACATTGGAAACGATGTGCATCACGTGAGAATACCGCTCAACGATCATCCGGTCGGTGACGCAGACGCTGCCCGCTTCGGCGACGCGCCCCACATCGTTGCGACCGAGGTCGATGAGCATCAGGTGTTCGGCAATCTCTTTCGGATCGGCCAATAGCTCCCGCTCCAGCTCCAGATCCTCTTCGTGTGTCAGTCCGCGCTTCCGCGTACCTGCGATGGGACGCACGGTGACCAGGTCATCTTCCAGCCGAACCAGAATCTCCGGTGACGAACCGACAATATGGAAATCATCCAGGTTGAGATGATACATGTACGGCGACGGGTTCAGACAACGCAAGGCCCGGTAAAGATCGAGCGGCGCAGCGGAGAAGGGGATGGACAGGCGCTGCGAGAGCACCACTTGCATCACGTCGCCTTCGACGATGTACTCCTTGACCCGTCGCACCGCATGTTCGAACCCTTCCTGGGTGAATCCGGAGACAAAATCCCGTTCGTCGATAGCGCGCCCGGGTTGATCCGTGTCTCGATCGGCGATTCGATTCTGACGCAGCCCGCGCGCCAGGTCCTCCAGTCGTTCGAGCGACGCGTGGTAAGCATCCGGGCGAGCGGGATCAGCATGAGTCAATAGCAACAGCTTGCCGGTCAGATTGTCGAAGACCAGCAGGTCTTCCGACACCATCAGCAGAATATCCGGAGCGCCGATGGGGTCCGGTTTTTCATCTCGCAACCGCGGCTCGATGTAGTGAACCGTTTCGTAACCGAAATAGCCGACGAGACCCCCGCTGAAGCGGGGCAGCCCTGGAACGGCGGGCACACGATAGCGGGCGGCAAAGGATTCGATCCAATGCAGTGGATTCTGCACGCCCGCACTTTCGACGGTGACACCATCCCTGGCCACGCGAATTTCGCTTCCACGCACCGTGGCGACGGTCCGGGATGGCAGGCCGATGATGGAGTAGCGGCCCCATTGCTCGCCCCCATGCACGGACTCGAAGAGGTAGGTGTAAGGTGCGTCGGCGAGTTTCAGATAGGCGCTGAGCGGTGTATCGAGATCCGCCAGCACCTGCCGGAAGAGGGGAATGCGATTGTAGCCTTGGTCAGCGTAGCGCTGGAATTCTTCGGGCGTCATGGGTTATGTACCACTTCTTGAGAGCTTGCGTTGAAGCCGGTGCGACAAATGTCGACCGGTCGCGGAAGAGCGGAGCCCGGGGCTCCGCCGCCTAGTGTCCGCTACGCCATCGCTCTCCGTGTTCGCACCCGTACATGTCTGATACGCCTAAGACTGTAACCATGCCGGCAGTTGCGCCAGTGATGGAATGACGGCGTCCGCGTGGAGGTCTTCGACCCGCTCGCAGGTACGATAGCCGTAAGGAACGCACAAAATACCGAACCCCGCCGCTCGGGCCGCCCTCACATCGTTGTCCGAATCGCCGACCATGATGCAGCGCTCAGGCGCGGCATTGAAGCGCTCAGCCGTCTTCAGCAATGGGTCCGGATCGGGTTTGTGCTTCTCGAAGTGGTCGCCGCAACCGATGAAGTCCAGATAAGCGGAGACACCGAGTTGGTCCAGTAGTGGCAGGGTGAAGCGTGAGTGTTTGTTGGTGATGCACGCCGTGTGGTAGCCCTCCGCCTTGAGCGCCTTCAAACCCTCCAAGACGCCCTCGAAAAGCTTACTTCGCTTACAGACGTTCGTTTCGTAGAGTTCCATGAAGACCGGCAGCGCGTCCGCAAAGCCGTCGGGATCGCTCGTCGGCCACATCTCTCCCGTCAAGGCGCGCTTAACCAGCATCGTCACGCCATTACCGATCCAGCCTCGCACCTTTTCGATGCCCGCAGGTGGACGCCCTAACCTGGCCAGCATGGCATCGACCGCATCGGCAAGGTCGGGGGCGCTGTCCACCAGCGTGCCATCAAGGTCGAAGGCGATCAGCTCAGGCCTGCTCTTCATGCACGCGCCTTGGCCATTTCCTCGCGCAGCGCCTTGACGATGGTATCGTAACGGTTGGGGTCGCCGGCCTTGCCGGCACTGAAGATGGCGGAACCGGCGACGAAGGTGTCGGCACCCGCCGCGGCGATCTCGCGGATGTTGTCGGTCTTGACCCCGCCGTCGATTTCCAGGCGGATGTTGCGGCCGCTCTGCTCGATACGCTTCCGTACCTCGCGCAGTTTGTCCAGGACGTAAGGAATGAATGACTGACCGCCGAAACCCGGGTTCACCGACATGAGCAGAATCATGTCGAGCTTGTCCATCACGTGGTCGAGGTGATGCAGCGGCGTCGCGGGGTTGAAAACCAAGCCCGCCTTGCACCCGGAATCCTTGATGAGCTGCAGCGTCCGATCGACGTGCTCGGAGGCTTCGGGGTGAAAGGTAATGTAGCTCGCGCCCGCTTTGGCGAAATCGGGGACGATGCGGTCTACCGGTTTGACCATCAAATGCACATCGATCGGGGCGGTCACACCGAACTTGCGAAGCGCTTCGCAGACTAGCGGGCCAATGGTGAGGTTCGGCACGTAGTGATTGTCCATTACGTCGAAGTGGACGATATCCGCGCCGGCATTGAGGACGTTGTCGACTTCTTCTCCGAGGCGGGCGAAATCGGCAGAGAGTATCGAAGGGGCGATCCAGAATTCGTTCATCTTAGATCCTTGCGGGTGTTGGGGAAAATCAGAATGGCAACTTTAACCGATTCGGCCAGTCCTTGTCAGCTCTTGTGCCTGCATCCCCGGGACCCGCTTCACGACGCTTCCCTACCATCGTCCTCGCATTGATCTTTGTGGATCATGCGCATAAAATTTGCGCATCCTTATGCTCGAAGGGGAAAATCATGTCTGGGCAACCATCGTCGAAGAAAGCCGCCAATTTGTCCGTCAACGCCGATTTGCTTCGGGAAGCCAAGGCTCTGAATATCAATCTCTCCCAGGCTTTTGAGAATCATCTCGCTGAACTGGTCAAAGCCAAGAAAGGGGAGAAATGGTTGGCTGAGAACCGGCAAGCGATGGATGCGTACAACGAACTTGTCGAACGAATCGGCGTGTTCAGCGAGGGGTTCAGGACCTTTTGATGGCGCAGTTCGATGTCTATGTGAACCCCAACCCGGCAACCCGGGAAGCAATCCCCTATGTTCTGGACGTTCAACATCAAATGCTTGCAGGCCTCGCAACCCGAGTTGTGGTCCCGTTAGCGGATTCCGCAGCGATGCGGGGCGAGGCCGGAGCCATCGTAAATCCGGTCTTCGAAATAGACGGCCGAAAGCTGGTCATGTTGGCGCCGCAGCTCGCCGCCATACCCTCACGCCCTCTGGATAGACCTGTGGTCGATCTCTCGTCGTCGCGGCAGGCGATCATCGCCGCCTTGGACTTCGTCTTCACGGGTGTTTGACTACGTTGTCTGGCGATGGCCACGGTGTGTGGTGGGGATAGCCACGCTGCTCAGACATGCTCGACCTTCCCGTTTAGGACTCGGGTCTCGCCCCCCGCAGACTGAATCAAGACGCGCAAGCCCCGGACCCAACGAAGGGCGGCCGGGGGAATGGGTCCGCTCCGCTTGAACCCATCCACTCTCGTGGGCTCACTCTATCCATTTAGCGGCAAAGGCTCGCCACAGTGAATTGCACGCCCCGAAACGGATCGGCATCCACCGGATCGTCCGGGCCGAAGGTACGCTCTGAATGCCAACCGCCTGCGGCCAGCGTACAGGCCTCCAACACCTCCGCATCGGGATCGAGCAACCACAGCCAACGAACGCCATAGCGAGCATAGAGTGGTTTCTTCTCATCCAGATCGAAGCGCCGGGTCGATGGCGATACGATTTCGCACACCCAATCCGGAATGATGCGAAAGCGATGATCCTCGGGGAGGCTGGGCATCCGTTCCCGTCGCCAACCAGCCAGGTCCGGCACCGTGACCTCGACGTCTTGAATGAAGTGAATCTCCGGCTCGTCCAAAATCCACCAGCCTCCGGGACCGCCATCGCCCAACTGGAACGGCGGTCCCAACCGCATGCCGAGGGTCGCTTCGATGCCGATGTGTTTGCCGCGTGGCCGCGGTTGAGCGTGGAGGCGACCGCCGACCAGCTCCACCGTGTAATCGGCCGGGGCGGATTCCAGGTCGTCGTAAGTGGCCGGCTCGTAGGAGACGAGGTGGGCGCGCGCGGACATGTGGCTGTCCTCTTATCCAAAATTCACTGTGCTGTTGCTCCCCGCAAGCATTGTCGATGTGCCGACACGGGATCCCCTTGTGGTGGTCGCCGGCAACCGCCTCCACGACCCTCGCGATTCCAGGGAGAACTTATGCTGCCTGCGCGGGTTGGTCACGGGGATCCAGCCGACGCTCGATGTGCTCGATACGCCGCTCCAACCGGTCGAAGCGGTCGAAACGGTCGCTGTGGCCAGCACGTCAGACGAGCGCCGCCATCTGATGTTCCATCGCGGTCATGCGGCTCTTGATTTCGGCTCTGTCTGCTGTATCCAGCGCGTGATTTCAATCACGAGGTTTTCAGTATCTTCCGTCATCTCTGTTCTCCCGCAAGATCCTCTTCGGACCGAGTGTATCACGAGCCGAAAAGCTCCACGGCCTCGCGCTCTGGCCCGAATGGCGCTCAAGCAACGGCGAAGTGAACTTGAATCAACGGGGAGGGTCTCGAACTATCGTCCCAGCAACGATCGCTTTCCGGTGGTGCTACATTCGACTCCCGTGTAGTCTGTTGCTCGAACCGAGTTCTCGACCTCACACCCCGCCGTCCGGGCTTCTCATGGAATCAGCTTTCGCTATGAACCACAACGCGTTCTTCGCGGTCACTTTTTTGCTCCTGGCCAGCCTGGCAGGCAAAGGCTCACCGGCGGCTGATGCCGGCTCGGTGATTCAGCTGCCGGCGGACGATCGGGTTGCCATCGAGCAGAGCTTCGGTCCGGGAGTCTTGGGCCAAGCCGTCCCTGCGCCGATGCTGGATGATCCGTCCCGGTATCTGGATCTCGCGCCCGGCTCGCGCACGTACCGGATCGTGGGTAGCGGGGCCGAGGAGATCAGAAACGAACGCTTCCAGTGGAAGGCTCTCGACACTGAGCGCGGCAACCCGGCGTGGCGCTATGATGCCGGGGAAGGCGAATCCGGGTTCATCGAACGGGAACCGGATGGCAGCTTCGTACTGACCGGTGTCCAAGAGGCGGATGAGGGTGCGCTCACGAAATATGATCCGCCGGAGCCGTTTCTGCTCAAGGGCCTGAGCCCCGGGAACGAACGCAGAATCCGCATGGCGGTGCGGGTATACAATGTGGCGCAGCCCTCGGAACTCATGCACGAGGGTTCGCTCGAGGTGATCTATCGCTACATCGGGGCCTATCGCCTGGCAGTCCCGGCCGGGACCTACGACGCCGTTCTGCTGAAATCGACGTTCAACGGCAAGATCGGTCCCGCCGAGTTACAGGATACCCAATACCGGTTTTTCGCCCCGGCAGTCGGGCTGGTGGCCGTCAGCGAAAAGCGCGATGTCTCGGCGCTCGTGATCTACAATGCCCACACCAGAACGGCGAAGCTGTTCTCCGGGAAGCCTTAGGTGCGGCCACCGCCGGGGCCAAGCCAGGCGATATTCGTAGACTGTGCTGAGCGGAGCGAAACGCACCGATGGCGAGATCGCTCTGCTCGTCTCATCCTACCAGCCACAGTCTTGGTTCATGGGAAAAGGGGGAGTCTCACCGGAGTCTCACCGGTCCTGGCGATCCGGGCCCTCGGTATGACCCAAACGTCTTTCCGGAGCGACCAGGTCCCGAACCCGCTGCTTCAACTCCTTGGCCTCGGGAAAGCGGCCTTCGACCTTTCTCGACCAAACCACCGCCCCCATCGCCCGGATCTCAAAGATTCCGCCGGTCCCGGGAATCAGAGTGACTCCGCCCAGTTCTGCCTCGAAGGTCGTCAGTAACTCCTGGGCGAGCCAAGCGGCCCGCAACAGCCAGCGGCATTGCGTGCAGTATTCGATTTCAACGCAGGGTTTGTTCACGGCCTGGCCTATCGTGGAACAGCTTTGATGAAACACCTCGCATCAGCAGACGGATGGGCATTAACCGGCGATCAGGAGTCGGAGGGACTGATACAGCAATCGACTGCCCACCACACCGAGCATCAGAGCGAAAGCCCGCTTTAACACTTGGGTCGGCAATCGATGGGCGAGTCTCGCACCGACAGGGGCAAAGGGGACGCTGGTGGCGATGATGCCCAGAAATGCGGGCAAGTAGACATAGCCGAGGCTGGGCACGGGGACTTCGGAGTGTTTCCAACCGAGCCATACGTAACTCAACGTACCCGCAAGCGCCAGCGGAAACCCGCAGGCATTGGAAATCGCGACCGCGCTGTGGATCGGATGACCGCATCGCAGGAGGAAGGGGACGCTGAGGGTGCCGCCGCCGATCCCGAGTATCGACGACACCGTGCCGATGACACTGCCGGCACCCAAGAACCATCCCCATCTGGGACGAAGACGGGGGGAGGCGGCCGCGTTCGACCGACGATACAGGCCCACCGCGACGAAGAACAGAAACAGTGCAAACACCAGCTTGAACACCGCTACCGGAAGCCTCTGGGCAATCAAGGTTCCGAGCAGCGCTCCGAGCAGGATGCCGGGTGCCAAACGTGCGACCACTTCCCAGCGCACTGCCCCAAGCCGGTGGTGAGTGATCACGGCGGAGATCGAGGTGACCACGATGGTGGCCAGCGAAGTCGCCACCGCCGCCAACATGACCAGGCTTTCGGGGAACCCCTGGCGGGGGAACAACCAAGCGAGAAAGGGTACGATAATGATCCCGCCGCCGACCCCGAACAATCCGGAAACCAGCCCGGCGAGGGCTCCGAAAACCGCATAGAGCGCCAAGTCTCCCCACATTCAGCAAGCTCCCCCGTTTAGAATGCCGTCATCCTATCAGCAATCCAGCGAAGGTCCGAGGCGAGCGATGCGCTGTTATCTGGTCGGCGGGGCCGTGCGTGACCGGCTGCTCGACCGACCGGTCTCGGAGCGCGATTGGGTGGTCATCGGCGAGTGTCCGGAAAGCATGTTGGCCCGGGGATTCAGACCCGTGGGCAAGGATTTTCCCGTGTTTCTGCACCCCGCAACGCACGAGGAATACGCCTTGGCGCGCACCGAGCGAAAAACCGCGCCGGGTTATCGTGGCTTCAGCGTCCAATTCGGACCGGAAGTGACCCTCGAAGAGGATCTGCTCCGACGGGACCTCACCATCAATGCCATCGCGATGGATGAGGACGGACGGCTGATCGATCCTCATGGCGGCCTGCGAGATCTCGAGAACAAGCGGTTGCGGCATGTCTCACCCGCGTTCCGCGAAGATCCGGTCCGCATCCTGCGCGTGGCCCGATTTGCCGCCCGGTTCGCTGGTCTGGGATTCACCGTTGCCGAGGAAACCTATGGCCTGATGCGCCAGATGGTCGCGTCCGGGGAAGTGGACGCGCTCGTTCCCGAGCGCGTTTGGGCCGAGCTAAACCGGGCGCTGGCCGAGCCTCTGCCGAGCGCCTTCTTTACGGTGCTGCGGCAGTGCGGCGCGTTGCCGAAGCTCTTTCCCGAGATCGACCGCCTGTTCGGTGTTCCTCAACCTCCGGAACATCACCCGGAGATCGATACCGGCATCCACACCCTGCTGGTCCTCGATCAGGCGGCTGGCCTGAGCCCCGATCCGATGGTCCGCTTCGCAGCCTTGACGCACGATCTCGGCAAGGCACTGACGCCCCGGGAACTGCTGCCGAGACATCGGGGACACGAGCGGAGAGGACTGAGTGCGCTGCGAGATCTCTGCGAGAGGATCAAAGTACCGAATGCGTATCGCGGCCTGGCGGAACAGGTCATGCTGTTCCACGGCCTGTGCCACCGCGCTCTCGAGTTGCGCCCGTCCACCCTGGTGGACGTCCTTCAGCGCCTGGATGCCTTCCACCGCCGCAACGATATCGACCGCTTTCTCCTTGCCTGCGAGGCGGACGCCAAAGGGCGGCCGGGCTACGAGGAGCGTCCTTATCCGCAGGCCGATTGGATGCGCTCGGCCCGCGAGGCGGCGTTGGCGGTCAGACCGGATACCTTGCTGCAGCAAGGACTTCGCGGGGAAGACCTGGGTAAGGCGCTGCGCCAGCTGCGCATCCTGGCCGTTCGCACCCAGCGCAAGAGCCTCACGGTCGAGCGCCAGTGAATTGGTTCGGTAATCCAGATGACCCCCGCCCCGGGGTCCCGGCAACGGCATCACCGCAACTGAGGAGAACGGTGCCGCGTGCATCGATGCGGTGCAAGGGAACCCAAGATGCCAAGGTCACTTGCCAGGATGGTGGTTCAACCGCGGACGACTGCATGCTCGTGCGTCGTGTCACTGACGCGAATGTCGTCGTGCATACCAGGGAACGTCGGAAACAGCTAATTTACAGCTACGCTTTTGTAGAATTGCGGTCCCGCAGCCACAGGGGCTGGTTTAGCTTGTACAATTCCGAGTAACTAAGTTATCAGGGGGCGAATCACGATGCCATTGAGCGAAACTGAAGAAAACGCCATCGGCGAGATAGTAAATCGGCATGCTGCCGATCCCACGCAGTTGGTGCAAATTCTCCGCGACGTGCAGAACTGCCTTCGGCACGTTCCACCGGCGGCGCTGGATGAACTGGCGCGCCTGCTGGCGATCGAGCGCGTGCAAGTACAAGCGGTCGCGGAGTTCTACACTTTCTTCTCGTCCGAACCACGTGGCTTCTACGACATCCTCATCAGCGACTCGATTACCGATCATATGCTGGGCAGTCGGGAGATCGCCGCTTACCTGTGCGAGAAACTCGGCATTCAGCCGGGCGAAACGCGTTCCGACGGACGGGTCAGCGTCGACTACACCTCATGCACCGGCATGTGCGAACAGGGACCAGCCGGCTTGGTCAACGGCTACACCATCACCCGTCTGACCCGCGATCGGGTGGATCGGATTGTCGAGCTGGTTAATGCCGACGCGCCCGTCGATCAGTGGCCGCGCGAGTTTTTCGCCGTCAAGGACAACATCCACCGCGCTGATCTGCTGCTCAAGACGCCGTTCCAACCGGGATCGGCGCTGAAATGGGCGCTGACACGGGGAGTCGAGTCCACGTTCTCGGAAATCGACAAGTCAGGGCTCCGCGGCCGGGGCGGCGCGGGATTTGCTACCTCCTGGAAGTGGCGGTTCTGCTTCGAGGGTCCGGAGGAATCGGCGGTCTGCCCGATCGACAAGCCGACCGGCAAGGTAGACCGCTATGTTGTGTGCAATGCCGACGAGGGTGAACCCGGCACGTTCAAGGACCGTGTTCTGCTGCAGAGTTATGCGGATCAGGTCTTCGAAGGGATGACCGTCTGCGCCGCCGTCGTCGACGCGCGTCAGGGCTTTCTGTATCTTCGCGGCGAGTATCTGTACCTCTACGAGCATTTGAAGTCGGTGTTGGAGCGACGCCGGCAAAGCGGGCTACTCGGCAAGAATATCCTCGGCCGGGATGGCTTCGACTTCGACATCGACATCCGTCTTGGAGCGGGCGCCTACATCTGCGGCGAGGAGTCGGCGCTGATCGAATCGCTGGAGGGCAAGCGCGGGATACCGCGCAACCGGCCGCCTTATCCGGTCACCAGCGGCTATCTGAACCAGCCGACCGTGGTGAACAATGTGGAGACATTCGCCGCCGCGGCTTTGATCACGCTGAAAGGCGGCACCTGGTTTGCCTCGGTCGGAACCGAAAAGTCCAGGGGCACCAAACTTCTCAGCATCTCCGGAGATTGCGCCCGGCCTGGCATCTACGAGTATCCATTCGGCACCCCGATCGCCGAGATCCTGCGTGACTGCGGCGCGACCGACACACTGGGCGTGCAGATCGGCGGACCCTCCGGAGTCTTCATTTCGGAGCGCGAGTTTGGTCGCGTGCTCGGCTTTGAGGATCTTCCAACCGGCGGCTCGTTCATGGTCTTTGACCACAGCCGGGACATCCTCGAGATCGTGCGTAATTTCACCCATTTCTTCGCCCACGAGAGCTGCGGCTTTTGTACCCCCTGCCGGGTCGGCACTTCGCTGCTGAAGGACCAGCTCGACAAGATCTGCGCCGGCCATGGCGCTGCCGGCGACCTGGTCGAACTCGGACACATCTCGCAACTGGTGAAGACCACCAGTCACTGCGGCCTGGGGCAAACAGCGGCCAACCCCATCTTGAGTACCCTGGAGCGTTATCCGGAGCTCTACGAACGACGCCTGAAGGCCACTACTTTCGAACCCGGCTTCGACCTGGATAGCGCGCTGGAAGTCGCCCGCCAGATGACCGGCCGCGACGACGCCCACGCCCATCTGGAACAGGAGGTGGAACTATGACCACACTCACCATCACCATTGACGGCCAAAAGATCCCCTTCGTCGAAGGCCAGACCATCATCGAGGCGGCGACGGCCGCCGGGGTTTACATTCCCCACCTCTGCCACAACCCGGAGTTCAAACCGCACGGCAGCTGCAAGCTCTGCACGGTGAAAGTGAACGGACGCAACTGCTCCGCCTGCACCTTCCCCGCCACCGAGGGCCAGGAAGTGCTGAACGACACCGAGGAGTTGAACGAGACGCGCCGCACGATCACGCAAATGTTGTTTGTCGAGGGCAACCACTTCTGCCCCTCGTGCGAGAAGAGCGGCAACTGCCAGCTACAGGCCGTCGGCTACTTCCTGAATATGCTTGATGCACACTTCCCGTTCTTTTACCCGAGCCGGGAAGTCGATGCCTCGCATCCGGACATCCTGCTCGATCGCGATCGCTGCATCCTTTGCGAACTCTGCGTGCGGGCAAGCCGGGATGTCGATGGCAAGAACGTCTTCGCGCTATCGGGGCGCGGAATTCACACCCGTCTCATCGTCAACTCGCCCTCCGGAAAGCTCGAAGACACCGCGATCGCGACGGATGACAGGGCGGTTCATGTCTGCCCGGTGGGCGCCATCCTGATCAAACGACAAGGGTTCCAGGTGCCCATCGGAGAGCGCACCTACGATGATCACGATATCAGCGAGGTCAGCCTGGAACACGAGATGCCCACCCTAGGAGGCAGTCATGGCCGATAAAATCAAAGTTGCGACGACGTCGCTGGCGGGCTGTTTCGGCTGCCACATGTCGTTCCTCGACATCGACGAGCGCATTCTTGACTTGGCGGAACTCGCCGAGTTCGATCGGTCGCCGCTGACCGATATCAAGCATTGCAGCGATCACGTCGATGTCGGCCTGGTGGAGGGGGGTCTCTGCAATGCGGAAAATGTCCACACGCTGCGGGAATTTCGCAAATCCTGCAAAATTTTGGTCGCGGTCGGGGCTTGTGCCATCAACGGCGGCCTGCCGGCGATGCGGAACCACATCCCGCTTAAAGAATGTCTGGAGGAGTCTTACCTGGACGGCGTTGGAATCGAAAATCCGCAAATTCCGAACGACGTCGAATTACCCCTGCTCCTGAACAAGGTCCACCCGATCCATGAAGTGGTCAAAGTCGACTATTTCTTGCCGGGCTGCCCTCCCTCAGCGGATGTTTTCTGGAAGTTCCTGACCGACCTCGCCTCCGGTCGGGAACCCAGCTTGCCTTACGACTTGGTCCATTACGATTGAAAGGCCCGCAAACCCGGGCGCAGCAAGCTTTCTCCACCCAACCGGCGTAAGCATCGGCAACCAGGGGCATAGGGCGGATACCCGCCGGGGTATTCGCCGGCGGAGCCCGTCAATGGTTCCGCCTTCCAACCAGAATCTCCACCGCGAATCGTCAAGATGGATTGGATCCCCTTGCTCCATGCACTCATCCTCGGCGTTGTCGAGGGACTTACCGAGTTCCTGCCGATTTCCAGTACCGGCCATCTGATCCTGGTGGGGGAATTACTGAACTTCAACAGCGAGAAGGGAAAGCTGTTCGAAATCGTGATCCAGAGTGGGGCGATCCTAGCGGTTTGCTGGGAATATCGCGCACGCCTGATCAGCGTGCTGATGGGTTTAACAAACGATGCGGGCGCCCGACGGTTCGCCTTAAACCTGCTCGTCGCCTTCCTGCCGGTCGCCATCCTCGGTCTCGCCTTCGGTAAGGCGGTCAAACAGCACCTGTTCCACGCCGTCCCCGTAGCGCTGGCTTTTATCGTCGGCGGACTGATCATCATTTGGGCCGAGCGTCGGGAACACCGGATCACGGTAGAATCGGTCGATGACATGAGCTGGCGCGATGCGCTGAAACTGGGTCTGGCGCAAACCTTCGCACTCATTCCGGGAACCTCACGCTCCGGGGCGACCATCATCGGCGGACTGCTGTTCGGGCTCTCCCGCAAGGCGGCTACCGAGTTTTCGTTCTTTCTTGCCATCCCGACGCTTTTCGCCGCGACCGCCTATGACCTTTACAAGACGCGTCATCTTCTTTCGGCGGATGACATCGGGCTGTTCAGCGTCGGCTTCGCATCCGCCTTCGTCAGTGCGTTTATCGCCGTCCGTGCTTTGCTCCGCTACATTGTCCGGCATGACTTCACCGCCTTTGCCTGGTATCGCATCCTCTTCGGTCTCATCGTCCTGGCAACGGGGTATTTCGGCTGGGTGACTTGGACGACGGCCTAGAGCTTCCGACCACGCAGCGTCATGATAGTAAGGTCGCGAGGATCAGCGGAGCTGAACCTTTGGTGGCTGCGATCGTCGCCAAGCGATTCCGGGGTGTCATCCCGGCCGTAACCCGCGCCCAGGTTGACAGGCGGAGAGCGACGTGAAAGCGCCAACAGTGAAGATCTCGATGGGAGCAATCACCCGTAATCGTGCATCAACGGGTCGGAATGCTCACACTGGACTGCGCTCCCGTTCGCCATGACCAAGACGCCGATTCGCTCGCGCGGTACCTGGAGAAGGCACGGCTGGCTATCCCTCGCCCTGAGCCTGGTTGCATTCGCTGCAGCGATCTTCGCCCTTCGAACCGGTAAACCACCACCGGCCCAACAGATCACACTCACCGCTGGACCCTCCGATACCACCCGAGACGTGGTCGCTCGCGCCCTCGCCGATGAAATATCGTCACGAGGAGTCGCCGCAAGAGTGGTCGCGTCGGGTGGCACGCTGTCCAAACTCAGGCTCGTGGACTCTGGCGCGGTCGACTTTGCCCTCGTCTCGGGAGCACTCAGGAGTGACCGCTACACCCGCGTCCGGGAAGTCGCACCACTCTATGTCGAGACCCTGCACGTACTGGTCAAGCAAGAGTTAGCGGACGCCGCAGGGCGCACCTTGGCGGCCCTGCGCGGGCGCACACTTAACCTCGGGCCGTCCGGTTCATCGAGCGAAGGACTCGCGACGGCTGTTCTCGCCTTGGCAGGAATCTCTCAGGCCGACATCCCTGGACGCGAGAGCTTTGCCGCCCGGCACAATGACCCCGCGGAGATCGATACCCTCCTTGCACATGGCGGGCGCGATGCCCTGCCGGACGCGATCTTTGACCTCGCCACCGTGCCGTCGAGAATCGCGCTGAAGTACGTGCGTCGGGCGAAGTACCGTTTGGTGGCTGTTCCCTTCGCCGATGCTTTTCGCCTGAGTGCAATCATCTCGGAAGGCGCTAAACAGGTGTCGGAGGAAGAAGTCGAACGACTCTACACCCAGGATGCCGTCATACCCCCGTTCACCTACCAGATCGAACCCCCAGTGCCGGCTGCGCCGATCCACACCTTAGGGGTACCGCTATTGCTGGTCGCCAACGATCAAGTTTCTTCGGAAACCGTCGAGCGTGTGCTAGAAGCGGTGTTTGACTCCCGATTCGCGCACATGCATCAGCCTCCGCTGGAGCGTTCAGTGCTCGACCTTCCAGCCAGGATACAAGTGCATCCTGGAACACTCGCCTTCCGTCAACGAGACAAACGCCCTATCACAGCAGACGACGTAGAAGCCCTGAGCAACAGTCTGAGCGTCATCGGCGCGCTCACCGGCGCTGGGCTCTTCTTGTGGCAAGGCTGGCGCCAACGGCGGCAGTCCCGGCGGGATGAACTGTTTGGAGCTTACATGGTAAAGGTCGCAGCAATCGAACGTCAGATCGTCGACCTCGAGCTGGCATCCAACATCGACCTGGAGCCACTCATTTCGCTGCAACGGGAACTACTGCAGCTGAAGAGTGAGACTCTGGAGCACTTTACCGACGGCGCACTTGGCGGGCAGGCGGCACTGTTCGACCTATTGGTTCCTATCAACACCGCGCGAGACCACATCGGAAAACTCCTTCTCCACATCCGGGAGAACCTGGAGGCCAAGGCGGAGGCAGAAGGCCGAATTGCGGGGGATCTTTGGGAAGAAGCGTCCGAACCCACTGAGAAAACGGCTGAACGGGTTAAGGAAGGCGTCGAATGACCTCCTACGCGTGGGCTTAGTGCGGTCATCGCAGTCCGTGCGCCCCCATCCGATCCGCATCTTATCTCCCGGCCATCGGCGGCAAGAAACTGCGCGAGTCCCATGAGAGATTGTTAGGAACGCCAGGTGTAGGTGCTAGGCGCACGACAAGCTCATAGCGGCAAAGTTGGTTAGCTCGTGCCGACTGCGCTCGCTGCGACAGGACAGCTGCACAGGCTCGGAGTCGAGCCAGCACCACGACCAAGAGCCCTGGCCGACCGACTCCGCCAGGAGCCCGTCGGGCAGGACTCTCGTCCTTTGTGTTTGGCCTTCCGCACGTACGCGGTGCGGTCACGGAAAGCTACCGCACGGTTATTCGCCTTTGGTGCGTACTTCGCGACCGGATTGCAACGGGTTAGGGGCACGCCTTTAGGATCGCGTCTGGATGTCATCGGGTTTCCTCACCTTAAGTTTCACTGGCCTGGCCAGTCCACCGTAAGACTGACAAACATCCAAGAAAGTTGCCAGGGTTTTCGCTACTGCGTGAGAATAGGGGTCCGAAACCCACTGCTCTGGCCACCGCGAACGTGATTTTGGGGAACCTGTACGAAGGCATCCCGAACCAACTGCCCGAGGAATTGCTCGAAACCCTGATCGAGAACCTTGGGCTGCGGATCGAACGTATCCTTTCCATGGGCCACGCAACGCCGCCCGGCACATGGTGCGATCAGGACCAGCCGGAATGGGTGGTCCTACTCCGAGGACAGGCTGGCCTGCGTTTCGACGGAGAAGACACGCGAATCCTGAACCCAGGGGACTACGTGTTGATTCCGGCTCACTCCCGGCATCGCGTCGAATGGACGAGCACCCATCCAGCCGCGGTCTGGCTGGCGGTTCACTTTCGGGAAGCCTAGCGGCCGCGCCATCGACGTCCACTGGAACGATGAAGTGCCCGTCTACCGGCTGGAGCTCGACCACGGAGCGCCGCCGCTGGATGACTCATAGGCTGCATCGCGACCACTCAACTCATGCTCGGTAGCCGCCATGTCGAAAACTGTTTTGCGACTGTTCCCGCCTCCGTTTGAAGAAGTGCCGCTGGAAGGTCTCTACCTGAGGCTGGGGCTACATCGGCAGGGCAGCCCCGAGGAGCCCTTCGTCTATGCCAACTTTCTGACCAGCCTCGACGGGCGTATCGCCCTGGAAGATCCTCAGGGCCAAACCTATCTGCCGAAGACATTGACGACGCCCGACGATTTTCGCTTGTTCGTCGAACTGGAAGCACAAGCCGAGTGCCTCATTACTCACGGCGGTTATCTCCGTTCACTAGAGGAAGGCCGGCTCGGGAATATCCTTCAGGTCGGTGTAAACGACCCTCACTGCGACCTGACGAAATGGCGTGAACGCGAGGGTCTCCCGCCACAGCCAGCCATCGTCATCGCGAGTGCGAGTCTTGACTTCCCCATGCCTGATTCTATCGGTCGATTCCAGCAACCCTGCTACATCGCAACTGGAAAGAAGGCCGATCCAACGCGTATTGCGTATTGGCACGAACGCGGCTACGAGGTGCTGTTGGTTGGCGAAGGCCGAATGGTGGAAGGCGCTCGCCTGATACGGCAACTGGGTGCCAAAGGCTACCGGAGTGTGTACCTGATCGCGGGCCCGCACATGCTGGATACCATGGTCAGAGAAGGACGGCTGGCCCGTTTGTTTCAAACGACCACCCATCAACTGTTGGGCGGCGAATCCTTTCGTACCCTGCTTCCCGGTCCGGAACTCGGGGTATTCGGCCACCTCAAGCTGCTGTCGCTGTTCTATGACCCGACCTCTCCTCTCGACACGGGACAGTGGTTCGCTCAATTCCAGAACATCCCGTCGCCCCGTTAAGCCATCTCGCCGTGCCCCAGATTGCAACGACTCTCACCGGATCGTTCTGGTAAACTTGGAGTTTTTACATAGCCAGATCGGCGTCCTCCCGTTGAATCGAGTCGTTCGCATCGCCACCCGCAAGAGCCCCTTAGCGCTGTGGCAGGCCGAGCATGTGGCGGAAAAACTCCGCGCGGCACATCCGGGCCTCGAAACGCAACTCTTTCCCATGACTACACGCGGCGACAAGTTGCTCGACGCGCCCCTGGCCAAGGTCGGTGGGAAGGGTTTGTTTGTCAAGGAACTCGAGCAAAGTTTGCTGGAGGACCGAGCAGATCTCGCCGTGCATTCGATGAAGGACGTTCCGGTGGAACTCCCGGAATCTCTGCACATTGGCGCGCTCCTGGAACGGGAAGACCCTCGCGACGCGTTTGTCTCGCACCGCTTCGCCCGATTGGCAGACTTGCCGCCCGATGCGGTAGTCGGCACCTCGAGTCTCCGGCGGCAGTGCCAAATCCGATTGTTTCTTCCGGGATCCCGATGGGTCAACCTGCGCGGCAACGTCAATACAAGACTCGCTAAACTCCATGCGGAGGAATGCGATGCGATCATTCTCGCCGCGGCTGGACTTCAACGATTGGGGCTGGGGCACGACATTACAGAGATCCTGTCGCCCGACATCAGCCTTCCAGCCATCGGCCAGGGGGTTCTCGGCGTCGAATGCCGACGAGACGACACCTGGACCAACGAACTGTTGGGAGCGATTCATCATCCCGAAACCGCTATCGTCACCGCCGCCGAACGTGCCATGAATGAGCGGCTCCAAGGCGGCTGCCAGGTGCCCATTGCCGGCTATGCCGAGCGGCTGGAGCAGAACCTACGGCTGAAGGGCCTGGTCGCAACGCCCGATGGTTCGACGATGTTACGCTGCGAGCAGATCGCCAGCGCTTCCGGCGCGCACGAACTCGGAATCGCCGTCGCCGAGGACCTGCTATCGCAAGGAGCGGACCGCATCCTTCGCGAGTTGGGACTTCGATGACTCCCACCCACACCTCGACCCGGGTACTTGCGGGCTGGAACGTTCTGGTCACACGTCCCGCCGATCAAGCCAACGGGCTCTGCGCGCTGATCGAAGCCGCAGGGGGACGTGCGGTGCGTTTTCCGCTCATCGCGATCCAGCCAAGTGATACGGCAGACCGCGCGCTAGAACTGCTCGGGCGCGCCAAGGACTGGAACTGGTTGATTTTCGTCAGCGCTCATGCGGTTCGTTATGCCTCTGACCTAGGCGATTGGTGGCGTGCCCTACCCGCCCACGTGCGCATTGCGGCTATCGGACGAGGCACGGCCAAATCGCTTGCGGCCGCGGGTCTCAGGGTGGACCTGACGCCCGAAGCGCAGTTTAATAGCGAGGCGTTACTAGACTCACCACAATTGCAGACGATGGCAGGCCAGAGGGTCTTGATCGTACGCGGTCGTGGCGGACGCGAATTGATCGCCGACACGCTGCGCCGGCGAGGGGCGGCAGTGGACTATGCCGAAGTCTACCAACGTGTTTCGCCCAACGGTGATGCCTCGGCACTCATCGCCGAGTGGCGCCGGGGGGCGATCAACGCCCTAACCGTTACGAGCGGAGAGGCTCTTGAGAATCTGGCGAACCTTCTCGGCGCGAATGACTCCGACTTGCTGAGACAAACACCCATCGCCGTCATCGGCGAGCGACTCGCGGCAAACGCCCGCGAGCGTGGCTGCCAGCGCGTCGAAGTGGCAGCCGAGGCCTCAGATGAGGGGCTGCGTGATTCCGTCATCCGTCTCGCACATTCGACCTGAGGACTAATTTCATGGCACATAACGCGAAAAATGCAATGGTCGACGAGGACGAGGAAGAGGGCCTGCTGCGGCCGGAGCACGAATTGAGTGCGCTTTCGAACAGCGAAAATCCGCTGGATATCGAGCCGGAAACGCCAGTCCCGGCCAAGCCGCGGAGTGGCGCGTGGCTCGGCTATCTCACGCTGGCGATCGTGGTGCTGCTTGCCGTGGGTGGCTACTTCCTGCTGCAAGCGTTCCGATCGGAACTCGGAGCGGACTTGAGCAAAGAGGATCAGCAGCTCATCGAGCTCACCCGGCAGATCGGCAGCCTGCAGCAGCAGCTGGCGACGCTGCACAATCAAGTGGCCGGACTCCAGGGACAGTTGATCACCGAAGACAGCAAGATCGAGCGCGTTTTGGGTGAGCAATCCACGAGCTACGGCGAGCGTCTCGAGCTGACCAAGGCGGAACTCACCAAGTCCGTCGAGAACATCCAGAGGCAGCTGAGTCGGGCCCGTGGCGATGTGCTGGTGGCCGATGCTGAATATCTGTTGAGCATCGCCAATCAAAAACTGCATTTGGTCGGAGACGTCAAAGGCGTCCTGGCGGCGATGGAGGCCGCCGATCAGCGCTTGCACGACAGCGGCGATCCAGGTGTTTTTGCGGTCCGGGAAGCCTTGGCCGAGGAAATCAACCTGCTGAAGAATCTGAATCCGCCGGACACCGTAGGATTGTCGGCCAAGATTCTGGCCTTGGAGGGAAAAATCAGGGAGATTCCCCTGTTCATGCCTCACACGCCTACCTCTAATGAGCAGGCGGCCAAGCCCAAGGAAACGGTTAACGAACCGCCCCTGGAACAGGCGGAACCGGCCCCTGAAGGCGTGATCGATTCCGCCCTGGATAGACTGAAGGATCTGGTGACCGTGCGGCGTACCGATCGACCGATCCAAGCCCTATTGACACCGGAGGAAGTGGAAGGCTTGCGGCAGATTCTCCTGCTCAAGCTGGAGATGGCACGAGCCTCGCTGCTGAGGGGAGACGAAACGATGTATTCCGAGAACCTGCGCTCCGCCCACGACTTCGTCCATGCCAACTTCGACCGCGAGGCACAGGCGACGCAAGATATGGAGTCTGAGCTGACTGCCCTGATGGAACAGAAAATCCGCATACCTATGCCGGACGTGAGCAAGTCGCTCAGCCTGATCCGCAACATCGAGCGCCTCCGCCTCAAGGCGGAGGAGGGTCAAAAAGAGCAACAACCGAAAGAGCAGGAATCGGGGACTCAGCCGTGAAAAAGCTGATCTATCTGCTCCTCGCGGTCGCCCTCACCGCTGGCGGCGGTTACTACATCCACCGCCAAATACTGGCATACGGTGACCCCGGCTATGTCATCGTAGGCTATGGCGGATGGGCGATAGAGTCCTCGCTGTTCGTCGTCGCAACCGCTCTTTTCGTCGCCTTCGTCGTGCTGTACGCCTTCATGCGCCTCGTGATCGAAACCTTACGGCTGCCGAAGACGCTGCGGCGACGCACCGGAGAAAAGCGTTCCCGCCGTTCCCAAAAGGCTCTTATCACGGGCTTGATCGAGACCGCCGAGGGAAATTGGGAAAAGGCCGAGCGAAACCTGATCCGCCATGCCGCCGACAGCGGCGTACCGCTGATTAATTACCTCACGGCCGCACGCGCCGCGCATTCGCGCGGGGCGATCGAGCAGCGCGACGAATACCTCAAGCTGGCGCACGAAAACACACCGGAGGCCGAGCTGGCCGTCGGACTGATTCGTGCCGAGCTGCAGCTCTCGAACCAGCAATTCGAAGAAGCGCTTGAAAGCCTCACCCAACTCGACAAGATTGCCCCCAGCCATGCCGCGGTGCTGCGCATGCAACACCAGGCCTATGCCCAAATGGAAGACTGGGAAGGCGTACGCCGGCTGATTCCAAGCCTGCATGCCAACAAGGTGATGATGGAAGCGGAAATCAAGCTGTTGGAAACGGAAGCCTACAGTGCGCTCCTGAAGCAAGCCGCGGAAAGGAAGAATCCTGCGGAATTGGAAGAATTGTGGAAGTCGATACCCCAGCACATCCGGGCGAGCCAAGGCATTCAGGCCCTGTACTTCGCGGCGATGATCGAAGCCGGGGCCGGGGAAACCATCGAAGGACACCTGGCTGCGGCGTTGACCAAGGAGTGGAACGAGACCCTCCTGGTTCTCTATGGCGCCATCCGTTTCTCGAAGCCGGCCCAACAGCTCATTCGCGCCGAAGCCTGGTATCCCAAGCATCGAAACGATGCCGTCCTGCTCCGCATCCTGGGCAAACTCGCCCGCCGCGCCAACGATTGGGAGAAAGCCCGGGACTATCTGGAAAAGAGTCTAAGCATCGAAGAGAGCGTTGAGGGCTACCGCTTGATGGGCGACGTTCTGCTCAACCTCAATGATGCCGAAGGCGCCGCGCAGTACTACCGCAAAGGCCTGTTCTACGCCTCCGACGAGGTGGTCACGCAGATCGAGCACAATCCGTCCGGCGAACTCGCCGAACCCACCGAGTTGCCCGCCGACGCGGTTCCGGCGTAACCCCACGAAGCGGCTCTGGACGTCACGCGCTCTCGCCTGGCCTGCCGCCGACGCAAATCGCCGTAGTCGGTGGGCCGAGCGACGCTCCGGCACCCTTGACCGTTAGCTGAGCGATGACTTCACATCACCCGGTTGTCTCAGCATCTTGTCGACTTCGCTGACGTGCTTGCTTTCGGCGGCGACCTGCTGTCGCGCGTATTCCTCGAGCAGCACGTCGCGCCCTTGGACCAGCGCGAGCAGCTGCCGATAAAGGCTAATGGCCTCCTGCTCGTGCTCCAGCGACTCGCGCAATATGTCGCCGATGTCGTGCTTCTGCGTTTCCAGCAGCTTGCCGATGCCCAGCGACGGGTGGCCCCCGAGTCCCGTGATGAGTTCGCCGGCCGCTTGTGCATGCAACAAGGATTCATCGGCCTGGGCGCGAAGCCAGCTGACGATCGGTATGCGGCCGTAGCCATAGACCATGAACGAGTAATGCGTATAGCGAACGACACCGGCAAGCTCGGCTTCGAGAATCTTGTTGAGTGTCGCGATGACGGTTTCTGAGTCAATCTCGGTGGGCGACATGGTCATCTCCGTTTGAGTCAATCGGTTGCCAAGGAACGCAAGAACGAGTGCGAAACCCGAGCGCCTTTCCCGTGCAACCATGCACTCACACAGAGCCGCTGTCAAGACGATATCGTCGAGCGGGAACGCCCACCAGGGGGTTTCGGACCCGCGCCACAGGGTCGCAGGCCGACTATGAGGTTTCTGGCGGTGTCGAGGACCCAACCAAGGGGGGAACTCAGGCGGAAGGAGGTGCGCTGACCGGTGTTGAACCGTTGACCCGGTAACACGGATCAGCGCACTGCGTCGGGCACACCTGCAATCTCACAGATGCCGCGTGTTTGCGTAAGTGAGCAATCGTCACCGCGCCGCTGCCAGGTCCCGGTGCTTTTCGGCGATGAGTTTCAGCAACGCTTTGTGCGGGTCGGCGAATTTCGCGGTGCCTTCATCCATGAGAAACGTCTCCATCCTCGCCACGTCCACCTTGGCGTCGATGTCGTCGAGAATGGCCTGGTCTGGAAGCCGATCGACCTTGCGCGTGTACTGCTTGTTGAGCTTTTCGACGGCGTCATTGGTGGCGGGCGGATTGGTCTGAATATCGCTGCCGGCCAGGGCGTCGACGTACTTGTCGGCCGGATCGCTGGCCTTCTTGGTGCCGGTGCTGGCGAAGACGATTTCCTGTTGCAGCGGCAACCCCTTGTCCTTCCAGAAGGTCTGGTTCAGTTGCCAGAGGCGTTTGACGTTGACGATGCCGACCTGACCTTGGGCATCGGGACTGAGCTCCGCAACGTGCTTGTCCGTGTATACGTCCACACGCGAGATGAAGATGCTGTACACGCTCTTGAAATGATCGAGGCTCTTGCGCCGTTGCGCGCCGCGCCACACGTTCTCGCGAGCGATTTTGTACTGGCGCTCAGAAAAGATGAGGGTAACGTTGAGATTGATCCCGGCAGCGGCCAGTTCCTCCAGCGAGTCCAGCCCGGCGGGGGTCGCGGGGACTTTGATCAGGCGGTTCACGTGCCCGCGGCCCCAGTGTTTGCCCAGCTCGACGTACTCTTTGACCCGCTTGTCGTGAGGCGGGCCGAGCTGCAGATCTTCGAGCAGCGGATCCAGCTCGAAGCTGACGTAGCCATCGTTACCCCTGGTGTGCTCCCAAACGGGCAGGAAAACCTCCTGTGCACGACGGACGAGGTAATCGGTCATCTCCCAGGCGATGGCCGCATCGTCCATGCCTTCATCGATCAGGCAACGCATGTGGTCGTCGAAGCGGCCGGTCTTGATGATGTCGGCGATGATGATGGGATTGGAAGTCGCGCCGGTGGCCCCGAACGCGCGATTTCGCTCCACCAGGTCGGGGTCGATGGAATCGAGCCAGAGTTTGCTGCCGGTGGCGATCAAAGACTGCAGTGACATGGCAAGCTCCTTTCAGGGCGCTAGAACCCGATGCATCAGGCTGTTGCGCGGTAGTTGAAGATCACAGCGATGTATTTACAGCAACTGGTCGCCGCGGTAAATACGGAAGAATACGTAGGTGAACCTACGCATGCCGGCTCAACCCGCCTTTCGGTCGAGGATCACAGGAATTGCGCGCGAGATCCTCCGTGACCGCGCTTCGACTTCACCGTTCCTGTGACGTCACGGTGCGATCATCCTCCGGGGCTCCTGGTCATGGCCGTCACGATCTCTTCGGTGGACAAGACCCAGCCGTAGACCGCCGCGAAGGCGTTGAGCGCCGCCGAGTGAGCAGCGTAGGTCAACGAAGCCGCGCCGTCCTCGACGATGGCGACATCGAAATTTCGATCGGCCAGCTCCCTCGCCGTCTGCGTCACGCAAAAGGGGGTCAGAACGCCGCTGACCACGACAGAGTTGACCCCCAGCCGGCGCAAATCCATCTCC
>Ga0209254_10000486_pt1 | contig 32136 bp, 30 predicted proteins | sample FrelakmetDIP11DI_FD_187148 | JGI IMG/M metagenome (GOLD analysis project Ga0209254, IMG submission 187148) | Freshwater lake sediment microbial communities from the University of Notre Dame, USA, for methane emissions studies - DIP11 DI (SPAdes)... | ecosystem: Environmental > Aquatic >... | reverse complement strand
TCGTGGATGACGCGCCACGTGCAGGACTTCCGTCGCGGCTACGAACTCGCCGGCATCGCGCTCGATACCAAGGTCGGCATCGGTTCGATGGCCGACTAGCGGAGGCTGTTGCGGGTCGTTGCTCGCGGATGCAGGTATCACATGGAATCTGCGCTTGTGGCCCCCGCGCCGCCGCATGTGCCTTCCATGGTCGTCTCGACTGGTGCCCCGGGCCGGACTCGAACCGGCACGGCCTTGCGGCCAGCAGATTTTAAGTCTGCAGCGTCTACCGGTTTCGCCACCGGGGCACGCGCTCGCATTCTAGGTGGGACGCATCGCAACGGTAAGACCGTTTTGGGTCATGCGCTCGACCGGCTCCGAGCGGCGACTGTCATTGTCGATGACAGGGCCGCCGGCTCGGATTGCACGCGAAGCTAGGGCCAGATGATGCGATACGGCTCGGCAAGGAGCGCCGAAGAAGCGCGCATGTCGGTGATGGCGGCAAGCGCCGGGAGATGCCGGTTCGCGAGGCTCTGCGATGACCATGACCGCTCGTAAGCGGCGCGGCTGACCCAGGATAATTCGACGATCGCGTCGAACGCAGGTTCCCCGCTGGCGTACATCTCGGGAAGCGTCGTGCATTGGACGTAGCGGATCATTTCAGGGGTGGCGTCAATCGTCACTTCCGACAGCTTCGCGAGCCCGTCGCGAAAATCAGGCGGTGCAAGACCCGGCGCCCGCTTCAGCAGCAGCAGCGCCTTGATTTCCGGACTGTCGACGGCCAACTCCGGGCCGGCGAGCACGACGCGCTCTGCGCAAAACATGAATGCGAGACGCGACTGATCGATGAAGTTCGGTTCATCGGCGCCGCAATAGTTGATGTAGTTTGGATCGCTGCCCATGGCCGCCGCGATTTCCACGCTGTCGAAATACACCTCGGCCAGCCCCAGGTAGGGAGCGGGCGCGAAGCCGCTGACAGAGGCTGCTACCGAATGACTCTGGGAGTACCGGCGGATGGTGGTGATGCGACGAGCAAGTTCGCCATGCGGGTTACGCCAGTGCGCATGGAATTTCTCGTCGGTGACTTGCGGCAACTTTGGGATGAGGGCAAAGACTTTGATCACGGCTGTCGCTCCTGTGTGCTTTTCATCACAGATGTTGTCTGCGATTCCGCGTCGTCGCAAACCGGCGGCGCTGGACCGGATTCATGAGTTCACGCCCCGTAAGTCTGGGACGTCGTCGCGCCGCCGCGGCCGGACCAGTTGGTGTGAAAGTGCTCGCCGCGCGGTCGATCGATACGTTCGTAGGTATGCGCACCGAAGTAGTCACGCTGCGCCTGCAGCAGATTTGCCGGCAGGCGGCCCGACCTGTAGCCATCGAAGTACGCGAGTGCGGAGCCGAGACAAGGAACAGGGATGCCGAGCGAGACCGCCGTCGCGACGACGCGCCGCCATGCCGCCTGGCGGCGTTCGACCGCCGCCTTGAAGAAGGGATCGAGCAACAGATTGGCGAGTTGCGGATTGCCGTCGAACGCCTTCTTGATGTCGCCCAGGAAGACCGAGCGGATAATGCAGCCACCACGCCAGACCAGGGCGATCCCGCCGAAGTTCAGTTCCCATCCGCGTGCGCTCGCAGCAGCGCGCAACAGCTGGTAACCCTGCGCATAGCTGACGATCTTCGAGGCATAGAGCGCCTGGCGCAGATCCTCGACGAATGCGTCCACGTCCCCGTGGAAGGGCAGGACGTCCGGCCGTATGACCGCTGCGGCCTGCATTCGCTCGTCCTTCGCGGCCGACAGGCAACGTGCGAAGACAGCCTCGCCGATCAGTGAGAGAGGCATGCCTTCATCCAATGCGGCGTTCACCGTCCATTTGCCGGTGCCCTTCTGCCCGGCCGCGTCGAGAATTGTGTCGATCACTTCCTCGCCCTCGGGGCCGCGGAACGCCAGGATGTCGCGCGTGATCTCGATCAGGTAACTATCGAGCTCGCCGGCGTTCCAGTCGGCAAACACCTGGCTCATGCGCGCATTGTCGAGGCCGAGGCCCCGCTTCATCAGGTCGTAGCTTTCCGCGATGAGCTGCATGTCACCGTACTCGATGCCGTTGTGCACCATCTTGACGAAGTGCCCGGCACCGTCCGCGCCCATCCAGTCGCAACAAGGCTCACCTTCCGGTGTGCGCGCGCAGATCGCCTGGAATATGGGCCGGATGTGCGGCCATGCGGCGATGCTGCCGCCCGGCATGAGGGAGGGGCCGTGCAGCGCGCCCTCCTCGCCGCCCGATACGCCGGAGCCGACGTACAGCAGTCCCTTGGACTCCACCAGTCGGGTGCGGCGGACAGTGTCGGTGTACAGGCTGTTGCCGCCGTCGATCAGGATGTCTCCCGGCTGCAGCAGCGGCACGAGCTGGCCGATCAGCTCATCGACCGCGCTGCCTGCTTTGACCAGCAGGATGATCTTGCGTGGAACGGCAAGGATCGCGACAAGTTCTTCGAGCGTCTGCGCGCCGACAAAGCGCTTGCCCTTGGCCCGCCCCTGCAGGAACTCCGTGACCTTGGCTGGCGTGCGATTGTGGACGCCGACGGTATATCCCCGGCTCTCGATATTCAGCGCGAGGTTCTCGCCCATCACGGCGAGACCGATCAGACCGATATCGGCAACTTGCATATTCATGGAAGCCTGTCTTGCGAGTGGTGGAACGAGAATTCGTCTGCTGCCGCAAGCACGGCCTCGGCGAGTTGCTCGCGATCTTCGAGGGTGGTCATCAAGGTGCGCGCGCTCACGGTCCTGACCCCCGGAAGCTCGAGACCTGCGTCGATCTCGTCGACGACTAGCACATCGATGATCTGCGCGTAGTGCAACGCAACTTCACTCGCGCCCGGAACCAGGCCTAGCTCGGCCATCAACTTCGCCGTGGGTCCCTTGATTGCCCGCCCCGCGATGATCGGTGATATCGCGACGATCGGGGCCGGGCATCGTTTCAATGCGGCGCGCAGCGCTGGAATCGCCAGGATGGGGTCGATGCTCAGGTATGGATTCGAGGGGCAGATGATCACGGCTCGCAGGTCCGGATCGGACAGCGCTGCGATGGCCTCCGGCAGAGCATGGGCCGCTTCCGCACCTGGGTAAGCGAGCTCGCGGACCGCCGGCACGCACTTCTCACGTACGAAATAGTCCTGGAAATCGAGCCAGCCAGTGTCGGTTCGCACTAGGGTACGCACCGGGTCGTCTGTCATCGGCAAAATACGGGTGGCGATGCCGAGATTCCGGCAGCACTGCGCGGTGAATTGCGACAGCGACTCGCCGGCGGCGAGGCGTCGCGTTCGCGCGACGTGCATGGCGAGGTCCGCGTCGCCAAGCCGAAACCACGTGTTCTCGCCCAGTTGCGCAAGCGCCGCCATGAAGTGCCAGGTCTCATCGCGCCGGCCCCACCCCTGCACCGGATCCGCAAGCCCGCTCAACGTGTAGACCAGGGTGTCGATGTCCGGCGAGACCGCCAGGCCGAGGTGACGGAAATCGTCGCCTGTGTTGGCGATGACGCTCAGCGTACCTTCCGGCACGACGCGCGCCAGACCCAGCGCGAGCTTGGCGCCGCCAACGCCCCCTGACAAAGCGACCACGGTTCGTGTCATCGGAACAGGTCTTCGGCAGGAGGTCGGATCAGCGCGCTGGCCGGCAATTGCGGGTCGCGTCGTTGCAGACCGCGCACGACGACGACCGGACGACCCTCGTCGGCCTGACCCATTAACAGCGACGCGGCCGCGGCAATCTCATCCGCGTAAGCCACCACAGTCACTCGCAACGTTCGACCGAACATGTCGGGCTCGCCGCGCTGGTCGAGCAACGCGGGAATGCCCGCCGAACCGATTGCGACGCCGACCGTGCCGACGCGCCATGGGCGGCCAAAGCTGTCGTTGATGACGACGCCGACATCACAGCCCGTCCGGCTCGCGAATTCGTCGCGAAGTCGTGCCGCGCTGGCATCCGGGTTCTCCGGCAGCAGAAGCGCCATCTCGCGACCACCGGGTTCCGCGACGTTCGACTGGTCCACACCAGCGTTCGCCATGATCAGGCCGATGCGATGTTCGACGATCAGCACGTCCTTGGCAGTCCGCACGATGCGCCGCGACTCACGCAGCACGAGTTCGACCAGGCGAGGGTCCTTCTGCACCTGCAATCCGAGTTCCAGCGCGCGCGCGGAAGGCGTGACGGTCGCGAGGTCTACGAGGCGGCTCTCGGACTTCGACACGACCTTTTGCGCGAAAACAACGATGTCCCGGGGCTGCAACTCGAAGCCGGCGCTCGACAGGCCTGCAAGGGCCAGTCCCGCAAGATCATCACCGGGCTGCACCCGGGGGATGCCCGGCACGGCAATCACCTGCAGACTGGCCGCCGAATTCGTCACGTCAAGCATCGATGCCTTCAGCCGAAGGCGGCACGGAGCCTTGGCAGCACATGCTCCCCGTACAGCCGCAGGAATCGCGCCTGGTCGGGGCCCGGCGCGTGAAACACGAGATGCCGGAAGCCGAGTTCGACATACGGCCGGATCCGTTCGACGTGCTCGTCGGGATCCGTGGACACGATCCATCGCTTGGCTGCGCGTTCCACCGGCAGGTTATCCGACAGCCGTTCCATCTCGATCGGATCCTCGACGGACATCTTCTCCTCGGCGGACAGTGCCAGCGCCGCCCAGAACCGGGTATCCTCGAGCGCGCGTTTCGCATCTTCGTCGAACGACACTTTCATCTCGATCATGCGATCGATCGAGTCCGCCGCACGCCCTGCCGCCGCCAGACCGGCCGCGACGTTCGGCAGTAGGGTTTCCCGGTACAGCTCCGGTGCCTTGCCGCTGGTGCAGATGAAACCCTCGGCCGTCTGCCCGGCATATTTCGAGATCATCGGTCCAGCTCCGGCCACGTAGATCGGCGGCGGCACTTCCGAGCGGTCGTAGATCGTGGCCTTCTCGGTCCGGTAATACTGTCCCTCGAATGTGACGCGCTCCTCCGTCCACAGGCGGCGGATCAGCGCCAGCGATTCTTTGAGGCGGGCCGTGCGTTCTTTTTGCTCGGGCCAAAGCATGCCCGTCGCCGGAACTTCGTTCAGCGACTCGCCGGTTCCTGCGCCGAGGATGATCCGGCCGGGGAACATCGCTGAGAGCGTGCCGAAGGCTTGCGCGACAATCGATGGGTGGTAACGCATGCCGGGCGTCAGCACGCTGGTGCCAATAGCGACCCGCGACGTCCTTGCCCCGAGCGCTCCCATCCAGGCGAACGAGAATGGCGCATGCCCGCCCGTGTGCCGCCAGGGTTGGAAATGGTCGCTGATGAAGACGGAATCGAATCCCTGCTGCTCGGCCACAACGGCGAATTCAAGCAGCTGGTTCGGCGCGAATTGTTCAGCCGACGCTTTGTAGCCGAGTCGAAGCACGGTTCACATCCCTGGTTTCAAGTCGTTGGTGAAACGCCGGCGGGCGACCGTACAGCGTCGTGCGCTGCAACGCCGGGCGCCCGATGCGGCGGCAGAGGTCATGCATGTCCTCCGCGTCCAGCAGCTGCCCGTTGACGCCGCCGGCGGCACGAGTGATCGATTCATTCATCAGTGTCCCGCCGAGATCGTTGGCGCCGGCGTTGAGACACAGTGACGCGCCTTCGGGACCCATCTTCACCCACGACGTCTGGATGTTGGAAATCACAGGATACAGCACTAGCCGGGCGATGGCGTGCATGAGCACCGCCTCGCGCAGCGTCGGACCGGAGCGTGCACGGCCCTTGCGCCACAGCGGGGCCTCCATGTGGACGAAGGGCAACGGCACGAACTCGGTGAAGCCATGGGTCTCGTTCTGCAACGCACGAACGCGCAGAAGATGCCGCGCCCAGTGGACGGGCCGTTCGACGTGACCGAACATGATGGTTGCCGTCGACCGCAGGCCGACCGCATGTGCAGCACGCATCACCTCGAGCCATTCGTCAGTGCGCAATTTGTCCGCGCAAAGCACGTCGCGAATTTCATCGTCGAGAATCTCGGCGGCCGTGCCCGGCAACGTCGACAATCCGGCGCGCTGCAGTCGCGTGAGGTAGTCGGTAAGCGTCAGACCGAGCGTTTGCGCCCCGTGACGGATCTCGAGCGGCGAGAACGCATGGACGTGCATATCGGGCACGGCCATCTTTACGGCTTCGACGATGCCAAGGTAGGTTTCGCCGGTGTACCGCGGGTGAATACCGCCCTGCAGGCAAACTTCCGTTGCGCCAGCTTGTGCGGCCTCAACCGTGCGTCGAGCGATCTCCTCGAGGTCGAGGTCGTATGCCGGGCCGCGCAAGCCGCGCGAACCGCGACCCTTGGCGAAGGCGCAGAAGCCGCAGTGATGGCCGCAGATGTTCGTGTAGTTGATGTTGCGGTTCACGACATAGGTGACAGTGTCGCCGGCGGTTTCCGCCCGCAGGCTGTCAGCCGCGTCAAACACGGCGAGCAGGTCGCGGCCATCCGCGGCGAACAACGCCTCGATTGCGGACTCCGACAGCCCCTTCCCAGTCCGTGCTGCCGCCAGCGTCGATGTCGTCGACCGTGAAGCGCTGCACACGCGCGGACGCGGCCGGACCCACTCGGCGGCGGCCGCCGGCAGCGCCGTCGCAGTACCCGCATACCATGCATCGGCACGCGCGAGACCCAGACTGTCGGTGAGACGAAGAACCGCGGGAACCAGTGCAGCATCCGCCCAGCGTGTGGGAGCGCGGGCGTAAGCCGGACCGATCGCGAGCCGCTCGGTGAGTTGACGGCCGGCTGCAGCTGTCTCCTCGGCCAGGGCCGCGAGTTGAGGCCAGGGTGCTTCGGGATTGACGTGATCCGGCGTTACTGGCGATACGCCACCCCAGTCGTTGACACCGGCGCGGATCAGGTCCTTCAACGCACCGGAGCGCAGATTTGGCGGGGCCTGCACCGATACTGAAGCCCCGAAAAGAAGCCGTGTCACCGCGATGGTCCATAGCTGCTCTTCGAGGGCCGGCTCCAGCGCCGCATGCATCTTCGTGCCGGACTTGGCGCGGAAATTCTGGATGATGATTTCCTGCAGGTGACCGTACTGGTCATGCAGGTCGCGCAGGGCCAGCAATGATTCGATGCGCTCCTGGCGTGTTTCGCCAATGCCGATCAACAGGCCGCTTGTGAACGGGATCGCCAGCTCGCCGGCGGCACGAATCGTCTCGAGCCGCCGCAAGGGCTGCTTGTCCGGCGAGCCGTAATGCGGCCCACCGCGCAGCGACAACCGTTCGGAGGCCGTCTCGAGCATTACGCCCATCGAGACCGACACGGTTCGCAGTCGCGTGAGTTCGGCCCGCTCCATCACTCCCGGGTTGAGATGCGGCAGCAATCCAGTCTTGCGGAACACGAGCCCGGCCATCTGTTCGAGGTATTCGAGTGTCGTGACCAGACCCTTTGACTCGAGCGCGCGACGAGCCACGCTGTAGCGCAGCTCTGGCTTGTCACCGAGAGTGAACAGCGCTTCCTTGCAGCCCTGCGCCTGGCCCGCGCGAGCGATTGCCAGCACTTCTTCGGGCGCCAAGTAGGGCTGCGCCAGTCGCCGTGGCGCCTTGGCGAAGGTGCAGTAGTGACAGACATCCCGGCACAATTGCGTAAGCGGGATGAATACCTTGCGCGAATAGCTCACTGACCGCCCGAATCCGTTGACGGTTATCGCTTCGGCAGCCTCCATGAGCGGAGCGAGCGGCGCGGCGACGAGCCCGAGTGCCGCGTCGCGATCCGGTCGGAGCCCAGAGGCGGCGGCGTCGATCAGCCGTATCGTGTTTGTGGCAGCCATGCAGCTCCAGTCGAAAACAAGCGCATTGACGCGACACACGCGTCGCCCTGCGTACGAAGATGGATCAGGTCCTCCACGCGATCGAGGTCAAACTCAAGGCCGCGGGTGCGTACGGACTCGGCCGTCCAACCCAGCCGCGCACACTCCGTGAGGTGGTGACGGCGACTATCCGGGCCGAACCGGAAGCGGAACGCATCGGCCGGCTTGAGGAAAAGTGCATTGGTGCCCATGCACGCCGTGTCGGTCGCGAGCGCGAAGCCAGTCTTCCGGCCTCGCGCGACGAGCAGATCAATGTCCTCCGCCGTGACCAGCGGCAGGTCGGCCGGCAGGACGACGAGCTCGCTGGCGCCGCGAGCCACGAGCTGGTATCGCGCGAAGTCGAGTGCCGGATTGAGCCCGCCCCCCGGTTCGTCGAGGACAAGAACATCCATTGGCACGCAGTCGCGCTCCGGCGTGACGACCGCGACATGATCGATAGAGCGCGTTCCTTGCGCCGCTGCCAACACGCGCCCTGCCATCTCGCGCACGATGTCGAGTCGCTCCGCGGGCGCAAGCCAGTGCGCCAGCCTGGTCTTGCACTCGGCACGCGACTTGATCGGGACCAGGGCCCAGCAGCTCATGGGAGGTTTTCGCTATCCAGTGAGAAGGGTTGCCGGCTGCGCGTCAAGGCGCGGACATCTGCGCGCCTGGAATCGGATTGAAATAATGCATGGTGACGCCACGCCGGGCAATCTTCCAGACGCCGTTGCGCCGTTCAAACTCGTCCGTGTACGTGGCGTTGATCATTTGCACGACATTGTCCTTGGTCGCGCCCATGCAATCTACGTTGCAGACGCCGTGGGCACGGTCGCGATCCTTGAACGTGACGCGCAGGTTGGACGTCAAGTGATGAGTTTCGCGCCAGACGGGATAGAGGACTTCAAAGACCGCCTTCTTGATCCCGTCGTGACCGGAGAAGCTGCCAAACGGCGCGCCGATGTCCCAGACGCAGTCCTCGTGCCAGATCGCGATGAATCTGTCCCAGTCGTGGTTATCGAAGCCGAGGCAATAGTCGGTCACAAGATCGCGGAAGGTCAAGCGGCTCTCCAACTCGTCGATACGTCGCAGCGCGCCGTCGAGCGTCGCCTGCAGATCCTGGGTCTCGGCCATGGGCTAGTCCTCTGTCGGTCCTTGTTTCAACGAATTATCGTGGCGCAGCGCAATGCCAGCCATCTCAGTTGTCGGTAGCGCCCTGCAGGATCCATTGGCGGACCACTTCGATATCCGCCTTGCTCAGGTCGTATTCCCAGGGCATGCGCAGGCCCTTGCCGCCAGCCGCCACGTGCGTGTCCAGCATCTTGAGCAGCACGTAGCTCTTGTCCGGCTCGCCGGGTTCGACGAGATCCAGCCGAGACTGCGTGGACCGCATGTCAACCATGTTGCCGCGTGGGTCCGGATACAGGCTGAAATTGCCCAGTTCCGTGCCCACCATGTGGCATTGGACACAGTGCTTGTTGAGAATTGGCTCCACGTCGCGCTTGAAACTGACAGCATCGTCCGCGGACGCGCCGACTGCGGCCAGCAATATCGGCAAAAGACAGTGCGCCCGGTGCCATGGTGCGGCCATCAGGCCTTCCCAGAGGCGTCCCGGTGAACCGCGTTCGCGGCGATGTAACCATACACGAGCGACTTCCCGAGCGTGTGGCCGGCTCCGTAGTACGCGAACCGCGACGGGCTCGCGATGCAGTTGCCGGCACCGTACAGGCCCGCAATCGGGTGGTCGCCGCTGTCGAGAATACGGCCGCTTGCGTCCGTCTGCGGACCACCGCAGGTATCGAGCGAGCCGGCCGCCAGAATGACGCAGTAATAAGGACCTGCAGCAGCCAATGGGAACATCGTTGATCCGTTGCCCTGGTCCGCCGCGTGCTTCGACTGTGGATTGATCGGCGAGAACACCATCTGCCACTCACGGTCGTAGCCCGCCGCGCCACGACTGAAGTCTTCGTCCTTGCCGGCGCGGGCGAAGCCGTTGAAGCGTTCGATCGACGCCTTGAGGTTAGCCAGGAACGTCGGGGCCAGTGCCAGATTCCCGGTGCGGTCGGCGATCGCCTGGAGGCGCGCCGCAATCTTTTCCGTCAGACCCTCGAGCGTGTCGGCCTGCAGCACGTACTTCGCTCCGGTGGGCGTGGGCGGGAATGGATACGCGCCACCAAAGGCTTCCGCCGACCGCTGGTCGTACACCATGAACATCAGCTCGTTCGGATACTCCGCCTGCGAAGCATCGAAATAGCCATGGATCTCGGTTCGATCGTTGTAGTTTCGCTTTTCGTTGACCGCGCGCCGGCCATAGCGGTTCACCTGCAGCATCGAGTCACCGGGCGGGAAGAACACACCCGTCGGCAGCACGTGGTTGCGCAACGCTTCGTCGAGGACGATCTGCGTGCCCCACTTACTGCTCATGTTGCCGAGGCGTGCACCGACCGCCGTCGCGAGCCGGATGAAGTCGCCCGTCGCCGATGGCATCGCGCAGGATCCGTACAGGCGATGACGCATGTAGGTGTCCACGAACGCGGGGTTATGCGCGAACCCGCCCGACGCGAAAATGACGCCCTTGCGTGCCTTGACGCGCACCTGCTTGCCTGCGCTCGTCGCCTCGACACCGATCACGCGTCGCGCGTCGTTCATCACGATGCGCGACGCCTCATGCTGCAGCAGGACAGGGATCTTGCGCTTCGCAACGGCATCGCCGAGCTGGCTCATCAGCTCCACGCCGAGACCCATCGTGCCGTCCGGCTGGATGGGTCCGATGGCGCGGCCAGTTGGAACCTTGTTCTCCGGCACATGATCGAGATAGTCGGTGGCCGAGCGGTCGAGTGCGAACATGCGCCACTCCGCCGTGCGCAACGCCCCGACTTCGCGCATCCGGTCAATCGCCGGCGACGCATTGTCGTAGAACGCCTCGAGCAAGCTGTATTCGAGTGCCGTCAACCCGAGGTGGGGTTGCCCCGCGACGTATCGTTCCGGGTAGGAAAATCTCGCAAGATACTGCAGGCACTCGTCTTTCTTATCCTCGATTCCCTTCGCGCGGAGCGTGTAGTTGTTCGGAATCCAGAGCACGCCGGCCGACTTTTTCGACGTGCCGCCGACGAAGGGCATCTTGTCGAGCATGACCACCGAATCGCCCTGCTCGTGGGCGGTGACAGCCGCGGTACAGCCGCCGACGCCAGTCCCTACAATGACGATGTCCGCCTCGTGTTCCCACGTCTCGGCGGCCTCGGCGTTGGAGCCGCCGAGAGTCACCGCGCCGACCGAAGCCGTCACGGCACCTGCGCCGAGCAGCACGTCTCGTCGAGTCAAAGCGGCCGGTGACCTGGTCATGTCATAACTCCTGCAACGGGATGAGAGTCGCGATCTTCGAATTTCACGGCGAGGCTGGCCGTCAGCGTTTCAAGTGGATCCCGGCCTTTTCGCGGTCCCAGCAGTCGGCGGTGATGCCCTCCGCCTTGAGCTTGAACTTCTCGACGCGCTCGCTGGGTGTTTTTGGCAGACTGTTCCGGATCGCGATGTACCGCGGAATCGCGAAGTAGGCCATGCGCGGTTCGCACCAACGGATCAACTCCTCCTCCGTTACTTTCTGTCCTGTTTTCAGGACCACCACCGCCTTCACCTCTTCCTCGCCCACCTCGGAGGGGACTCCGACGACACAGCACTCGAGCACTGCATCGTGCGAGCCCACGACCGCTTCTACCTCGAAAGACGAGATATTCTCGCCCCGGCGACGGATCGCCTGCTTCTTGCGATCCAGGAAGTAGAAATAGCCATCGTCGTCCATGCGCCCGAGATCGCCGGTGTGGATCCAGCCGTTCTGGAACAGCTCGAGAGTCGCTTCGGGCTTCTTGTAATAGCCCGTTGTGCCAACGAACATCTTGTTGGAACGGGCGATGAACTCGCCCGGCGTTCCGGGTGGGCATTCATTGTCGTCGTCGTCAACGATGCGCACGTCCCAGCCGGTGATCGCCTGGCCGCACGAACCGGCCCGCGGCGCATCGTAGGGACTGGCAAGGCAGCAATAGCACTCGGTCATGCCATAGACCTCCAGCAGCTTCGTATTGAAGCGCGTCTGGAAGGAGTGCCATTCGTCCGCTGGCGCCGCGGCGCCGACCATCAGGCGCAGCGGGTTGTCGCTGTCGTCGGGCCGTTCATCCTGCTTGAGCAGGATCGGGATGATGCCGCCGATGTAGTTCGCCTCGGTGCAATTCCAGCGACGGCAGTCGTCCCAGAGCTGGCTGGCGGAAAAGCGCTCGACGATGACGGCCTTCGCATCCGCGAGGATCGCCGGGCCGACCGTTATGCCCTGGGCGTTGCCGTGGAAAAACGGCAAGCCGGTGTAGAGCACGTCCTGGTCCGTGTAGCGCGCGTACTTCACCGACTCGGCCCAGATGTCGTACCAGTAGTGGTGACTCATCTGGACACCCTTCGAAACGCCCGTGGTACCGGAGGTGTAAAGGATGGTCGCGATGTCGCGGTAGTGCACCACGACGTCCGGCTTGTTCGACGAGTGCCCGAGCAGTTCGCCGAACGTCATCACGGTCGACTTCTGCAAACGTGGCGCGGCCGACTGGCCCGAGCGATCCAGGAAAGCGACATGATGGACGGACTTGAGTCCCTCGACGATGTCCTCCAGCCGGTCGAGGTATTCCGTATCGGTAACCAGTACTGCGCAATCCGACTGGTCGATCTGGTATGCAAGCCCCGCGCCTTTCAGCGCAACATTGATCGGCACCTCGACGGCGCCGATCTTGTTGCATCCGAACCAGGTGTACAGGAACTCGGGACAGTTCGGCAGCATGATCGCGACCTTGTCGCCCGGCTTGACGCCGATCGCGAGCAGCCCGTTCGCCACCTTGTTGATGCGATCGTTGAGATCGCCCAGCGTGAGCGGGTCGTCGCGGAACTGGAAGGCTACGTGATTCGGATGCTTGCGCGCCTTGTCCTCGATGATGTGCGTCAGTACGCGCTCGTGCTGGCCGTACTCCTGCATCTTGAAAGTTGCGTACCGACTGGCCGCCCGTTCAAACTTTTCGTCCCAACGTCCCACTGACAACCCCCTCGTTGAATCCGGATGCCGGGCAAGCCACCGCCCGCGTCGTACGGCTCGGGCGCGATCGTCAGAGGTTCTTAACCATCTGGTATGCCTCGTCGAACCAGACGCCCGGCGTGTAGGCATCGACCATCTTGCCGAAGTCCCAGTGGATGGTTTTCTCGGGGATCACCTTGATGATCACACGCAGCGGAGTGTGCACCGCGGCAAAGGCTGCCTCACGCTGCACCGGGTCTTTCACCTCGGACCAGTACTTGTCGATGATTGCCCAGTGAACCTTGCGCATCATCGCGTCGTCCGTCGAAACCTCCGCATGTCCGATGATCAGGATCGCCTTCTGGCGACGCAGGTTCGCACCATCGTTGTGGATGCTCACCGACATCTTCGGGTTCTCTTCCAGGTGATGTACCTTGTGGCGGTACTTCTGGATGCTGCTCATGTACAGGAATCCGTCGATGACGACGTAAAACATCGGCGTCACGATCGGGAAGCCTTTCTTGTTGATGTGTGCCATCTCGCAGTAGCAGTTGTATTCGAAGAGTTTGCGAAACTCCTCGGGCTCCATCGGGTAATCCTTCGCGACATTCAACTGCTCGAGTTTCGTCGGATCGAACTTGGCTTGGGGCTGGGTCGTCTTGTTGTCCGTCATGTGGCTTGCTCCTGATCGTCAAAGTGCATCGGATGTAAGTTGTCGTCGGGCACGGCGGCCGTGAGGCTGATACTCAAGCGGGGATTGCGAGTTGCGCTTCGGCCGAGTGCCTGCTCATCGGTCACCACCCCTCGGCCGGCCTCGCCAAAACTGTCGTCAATCTTTCGAACCGCGCATGCGAGATTGGTTCAACAGGACTTGAACTTTGTTCAAAGCTTCCACAGAATGAGTTCCATTGTCAAGATTGCAGGCAAAGCTCTGCGCTATGCCGCAGAGCAGCAATCGGGAAACCAAATCAAGGCTGCGGCCCACCCGCGGGAGTGCAACTCACATGACGGACATCCTGGTCGAGCGCAGGGGTGAAGTTGCCTGGATCCGTCTGAATCGGCCAGACCGCATGAACGCCTATGATGCGTCCATGGCGCGCGAGTTGATCGACGCCGTCGAAGGCGCCAGCGATGCGGGCGTGATCGTCATCACGGGCACGGGTCGCGCGTTCTGCGCCGGTGGCTACCTCGCGAACCTGCAGGATCCGGACCCGACTGCGCTGCGCAGCATGTTCTATGGCTCGCTGCACCTCTACGAAGCCATTCGCACCAGCCCTCGCCCGGTCATCGCGGCCGTCAACGGAGCCGCGGCCGGCGGCGGCAACGAACTGGTCGTCGCGTGCGATCTCGCGATCGCCGCCGAGAACGCGACATTTGGCCAGACCGGCGTGCGCATCGGCAGCGCGCCGGTGCTCGGCGGCACCAATTTCCTGGCGATGAACATCGGCGAGAAGCGAGCCAAGGAAGTCGCATTCCTTTGCCGTCGCTACAAGGCGCCCGAGGCGATGCAAATGGGCTGGATCAACGCAGTCGTGCCGCCGGACCAGCTCGAAGCCGAAGTCACTCGCTGGGCGGAAGAACTGCTGCAGATGAGCCCGCGCTACCTCGAGATCGCCAAGATCAGTTCCAACGTCTGGTGGAACAAGTGCCGTGACAACTATCACAGCGGACTCGGCATGCTGGTTCAAGCGATCGGCTCCGACGACATGATCGAAGGTGCGACGGCATTCATGGAGAAGCGGCCACCGCGCTTTTCCGGGCGTGAGAAAAAATAGTCATTGCCGTGATGCCAGCCGCACGGTCCGCACTGTCAGAGGTCGCCAGCGCATGAATTTCCAGCTCGATCCGCCCTACCTCGCACTCCAGCAACAGGCAAGGGATTTCGCCAAGTCGATTGAGCACCTGGCCGTGGAAGCCGATGCGAGCAGCGTGGTGCATCCCGGCGTCCTTGCGGCACTGCGTGGCAGCGGCTTGACGCAACTGATGGTCCCGAAGGCATTTGGGGGGCTGCACGATCGTCTGGACCCCCTCGCCGTCTGCGTCGTCCGCGAGGCCCTGATGGCGACGTCGTCACACGCGGATTCATTGTTCGCGCTGCAGGGCATAGGCAGCTACGCCATCACGGTGGCCGGATCCGCCGAACAGCAGGCGTACTGGTTGCCGCGCGTCGCCAGCGGCGAGTGCTTGCCGGGCCTGGCGCTTACCGAGATGGACGCCGGCTCCGACCTGAAAAACGTCGCGACGCAGATCATCCCGACCGGATCCGGACTATTGCTGCGAGGCAGCAAGTCTTTCATCTCGAACGGCGCGGCAGCTTCGTTCTTCGTCGTGTTCGGCAAAGAAGACAAGAAGTTTTCGATGGTGCTGGTGCCGTCCGACGCGCCTGGCGTCACGGTCACGCCTACGCCCGAGATCATCGCGCCGCACGTGCTCGGCGAAGTCGATTTCCACGACGTGATGTTGCCATCGGAGGCTCGGGTGGGCAGACCTGGCCAGGGCCTGGATCTCGTGCTTGCGACACTCGGGGTGTTTCGCGTGTCCGTTGCCGGTGCGGCTATCGGTCTCGCGCAAGCCGCTCTGGAAGAGGCCGTGCGCCACACACGCACCCGCGTTCAGTTCGGGCGTCCCCTTGCCCGCCTGGGTCCCGTCGCCCAGATGCTTGCCGATAGCTGGACCGAGATCGAAATGGCCAGGCTGCTGACCTACCGTGCGGCGTCCTATGCCATCACCAATCCAGCGGCTTCGCTGCAACACTCCTCGATGGCCAAGCTCGCCGCGACGGAATGCGCGTCACGGGTGGTCGATCGCTGCGTCCAGGTGATGGGTCGATTCGGCCTGATTCACAACTCGAAGATCGAACGCCTCTATCGGCAGGCTCGTCCGATGCGCATCTATGAGGGCGCGTCCGAGGTGATTCGGCTCGGCATCGCCCGACAGCTCACCGAGGAGGTCAAATGATCGACCTCAAGCTTGCAGGCAAGGTCGCCATCGTTACCGGCGCAAGCCGCGGTCTCGGCCGCGCCATGGCGCAGGCACTGATCGAACAAGGTGTGCGGGTGCTGGTCGCCGCACGGACAGCCGAGGACCTGGAGTCACTGCGAGCTAGCGCACCGGACCAGGTCAAGGTGCGGCCATGCGACATGCTCGACACTGGGGCGGTGTCGCGCTTGCCCGCCGAGGCCGTGGCCGCGTTCGGGCGTCTCGATATCGTGATCAATAATGCAGGAATCGCTCCGGCCGGCGCATTCCTCGAGCAACCTGATAGCGTCTGGAACGACGTAATCGCCATCAACGTCACCGCACCGGCCATTCTCACCCGAGCCGCCGGACGAATTCTGATTCCGCAGGGTTCCGGCAAAGTCATCAACATCGCTTCGACCTCCGGCATCCTGGGGAAGCCGCAGCTGGTTGCCTATTCATCGTCGAAAGGCGCCCTGCTCCAGTTTACGAAGGCTCTTGCCGGGGAGTGGGCCGCGAGCGGAGTGCAGGTCAACGCCGTGGCGCCGGGCGCGTTCGCCACTGATGCGCAGGCTGCGGTATTGGGGTCTCCGGCAATCCTCGAGCGGCGCCTGCGCAAGATCCCGGCCAAGCGCATGGGCCACGACCGCGAGATCGGGCCGCTGGTCTGCTACCTCGCCTCGGAACTGTCCGATTTCGTCACCGGCGCCGTCTTCGTGATCGATGGCGGTGAATCCAGCAAACTGTGAGTCAATATCGACTGTGCCTCGGGATTGGGAGGTTGCATTGAACGCCAAGAGCAGGTCCGCGCCGGCTCAAGTCTCACGCCAAGCGGCCGCGGGCCGGCGCCGGGACAACATTTTCATGGCGCTGCACGACTGCATCATCGACCAGGGCTATGCCAGGACGAGCTTGGCGGACATCGCCCGGACTGCAGGGATGTCGCCCAGCCATCTGCTCTATTACTTTCCGGGCAAGGATGCGATCCTCGGTCAGTATTTCGCGCACGTGACCAACCGGATCGTCAGTCGTCTCAACTCGTTCCGGACCGAGACTCCAGACCGGCAGATACAGTTACTGGCGACCTTGTTCTTCGCAGGCCAGGGCATCACCAAGGCTGAGATCGGCTTCATGCTGGAGTGCTTCGGCGTAGCGGTACACGATCCTGAATTGCGCAGGCAGAAGACCGAACTCGATCGCTACTGCAAGGCCTACATGCGAGACCTGTTCGAACTTTCGCCGTGCGGGCCGGCCAAAGCCGCCGAATCGGCGGAGGTCGCGTACGCACTGCTCGTGGGCCTGCGCACGGCGGCCTATTTCGACGAGCGGCTGGGACCACAGCAGGCGCTCGAGATTTTTCGTGGCGAGATGCTCAGCATCGCCAACTCGACGCGGTCGGTCGTGCGGCGGTCCCGCAACAGGGCCAGCAGCAGCACGAGAAAGATCAGCCGGGCGACAGCAACCTGACTTCAGGTTGGCACCAACGCGTCATGACAACACGGCAAGAGTGGCTCACGGGCACGATCGAGGCTGCGATCGACACCGACATCGAGATCTGTGATCCGCACCACCATCTCTGGGAGTTCCCTGCGAGCCGCTATCTGGTCGAGGAATTTCTGGCCGATGTCGGCGGCGGCCACCGGGTAACGCGCACGGTCTACGTTGAATGCCACCAGCAGTACCGCACGGACGGTCCGGCCAGGTTGCGGCCGGTCGGCGAAACCGAGTTCGTGGACCGTTGCACGTCGGCCCTGCAGGGCGGTCAGGCCGGGACACGGGTTGCAGCCGGGATTGTCGGCTTCGCCGACCTGTGCCTGGGTCATGCGGTGCGGGACGTGCTCGAAGCTCATCTCGCAGCCAGTAAGCGATTTCGCGGTGTCCGCCACGCCACTGCCTGGGACGCGAGCGACCAGGTGCGTAACGCACACACGGATCCGCCGCCCGGCCTGCTGGGACGCGCGGAGTTTCGCGCCGGTATCAGCTGCGTGCGCGATCTTGGCCTGACGTTCGACGCGTGGATGTATCACCCGCAGATCCCGGACGCCGTCAGTCTGGCGAGGGCTTTCCCAGAGCTGACAATCATCGTTGATCATGCTGGCGGACCGCTCGGCATCGGACCGTACGCAGGACGACGCGACGACGTTTTCGTCGCCTGGCGCCACGCAATGGCTGAACTCGCCGGCTGCCCCAACGTCGTGGTCAAGTTCGGCGGACTCGCGATGACAATGAGCGGCTTCGGCTGGCACAAGCGTGCTGCACCGCCCGGCTCCGTCGAACTCGCCGACTCCATGCGCCCATATTTCGTGGCCTGCCTCGAGCTGTTCGGTGTCGCGCGCTGCATGTTCGAGAGCAACTTCCCGGTGGACCAGGCGTCCTGTTCTTACACCGTCCTCTGGAACGCATTCAAGCGACTCGCGCGCAGCTGCTCGTCCGCGGAGCGTTCCGCCTTGTTCAACGGTACCGCCACGCGCGTCTACCGGCTCGAGGACTCTCACTCGTGATCGGCGCTGCACGCGAACGCGGCGCCGACCTCCAGCACCTCACATAAGGGTCCCGCAGCAATGGACTTCCGACTCGGTAATGACCAGCAGGAACTCAAGGATGCGGCTCGCCGCTATGCCCGCGAACGACTGGTCTCGATTGCGAAAGAGATCGAGGACACGGGTCACCCGCCAACCGCCGAGTTGTTGCGCGAATATGGCGAAATGGGGTTCCTCGGCATCAACGTGCCGACTCGTTACGGCGGGCTCGGCCTGACCAATCTGGATGCACTGATCGTCCTCGAGCAATTCGCGCAGATCTCTTCAGCCGTTGCCTTCCCGGTGTTTGAATCCTCGGTCGGCCCGGTGCGTGCCATCGAAAAGTTCGCCGACGAGAGACTCGCCCGGCAGGTGATCCCGCCCGTGTGCCGCGGCGAGAAAGTCGTCGCGGTCGCCATGTCCGAGCCCGATGCAGGCTCGGCGCTCACCGACCTCAAGACGCGGGCGCAGGTGGTGGGCGGCTCGGTCATCGTCAACGGTGCCAAGCGCTGGTGTTCGGGAGGTGGGCATTCTGACGGCTACGTCGTCTACTGTCGCATGTCGAACGATCCCGGCGCGCGCGGCATCGGGGCTGTCTACGTGGAGAAAGAGACTCCTGGCCTGTCCTTTGGACCGCAGGAACACCTGATGGGATTCCGCGGGGTACCCTCATCCGACGTGTTTCTCGACAACGTCAAGGTGCCCGGTCACCACGTCGTCGTGCCGGCCGGCGGATTTCGCAAGTTAATGGAGGCGTTCGACCTCGAGCGCTGCGGCAACGCGACGATGGCCTTGGGGCAGGCTTCCGGCGCGCTCGGCGACATCGTCGAATACGTGCAGGAGCGCAAGCAGTTCGGCAAGCCGCTCGTGGATTTCCAGGCCGTGCAACTGAAGCTCGCCGAGATGCAGATGCAGGTCGAGGCTGCCCGTCTGCTGATCCATCGAGCTGCCGTCAATGCCGAGAGCGGCCTGCCGGATGCACTCGAGTCCTCCATTGCCAAGTGCTTTGCCAACGAGATCGCGCGTGCAGTCACTGGCAACGTGGTGCAGCTCATGGGGGGATATGGCTATTCGAAAGAATATCCGGCCGAACGACGGCTGCGAGATGCCTGGGGATGGGGCATCGCTGGTGGCGCGATCGACATCCAGAAGGTCAACATCGCCAGCGCGATGGTGGGCCGGCGTTTCGACCAGCGTCGCTGATCCTCGCGACGCAGCGCAGCAAGAACCGGCCTTGTCCCGGACGCCGCGATTGAATAACATTCAAGTTTGATCGGCCCGTCCGGTGGCCGCATTCTCGCCTGGCATCGATCGGCGTTGCGGCACGGCGGCACCAAGGTATGGAGCAATGACCAGTACAGTTGACGAAGCCGTCTTGGTCGAGCGTTGCGATGGCATCGGCTGGATCACGCTCAACCGTCCCGCCGCAATCAACGCGATCAATGATGCATTCCGGACCGGGATACCGGCCACGCTGCATGCCCTCGACGAGGATCCGGCGGTTCGAGTGATCGTGCTGCGGGGTGCTGGGTCGAAAGGTTTCTGCACCGGCGCCGACCTGAAGGAGTCGCGACCGCCCGCCACGCCTTTCGCGACCCGTAGCCTGAAATCGAGTTCCAACTGGATCCGTGCCTTCGACACCGTGAGCAAACCCGTGATCGCTTCTATTCACGGCTTCTGCCTTGGCGGGGGTCTCGAAATCGCGCTGGCCTGCGACTTGCGCGTCGCGTCTGCAGACGCCGTGTTCGCCCTGCCCGAAACCGGGCTCGGCCTGATACCCGGCGGCGGTGGCACGCAGCGCCTGCCCCGCATCGTCGGCCTCGGTCGCGCCCTCGAACTCCTGCTGACCGGCGAGAGAATCGACGTCAACGAGGCTTATCGTATCGGGCTGGTCAACCGCGTGGCCACCGATGGCGACACGCTCGGCGAGGTGACGATCAAACTGGCGCAGCGCATCGCGCAGCGTCCACCGCTCGCGACGCGCCTCGCCAAGGAAGCAGCGCGGAGCGGGTTCGAGCTCGAACTCGGTGCAGGACTGCGGCTCGAGAAAGACCTGTTCACGATGCTGCTCTCCACCGAGGACCGTCTCGAGGCCGCCGCGGCGTTTCGCGAAAAGCGCGTGCCGGATTTCAAAGAGAAGTGAGGATCGCAGACATGGCTACGGGTTCGCGCGACGAAGCGGTGATCGTGGTGGGAAGCGGATTGATGGGCACGGGCATCGCCCACGCCTTCGTCGTCGCCGGGTATGAGGTCACCCTGGTGGACGTGCAGGCAGCCGCGCTCGAGCGGTCAACCGCGGCAATCCACAAGATTCTTGAAAGCGGCGTCAAGCTGTCGAAACTCACTGACGAACAGGCGCGAGCCGCCGCACAGCGACTGACCACTTGCACTGAGTTGGCGGCAGCACTGGCGAACCCTGCCGTCGGGCTGCTGCTCGAAACGGTGACCGAATCCATGCAGCTGAAGACGGCGATCGCGCGCGAGGCCGACGCTGCGTTGCCGGTACGAGCCGTGATTGCGACCAATTCTTCGGCACTGAGCGTCACGGAAATCGCGGCAGCGACGAAGCGCACGGACCGGGTCATCGGCATGCATTTCTTCAACCCGGTCCACAAGATGAAGCTCGTCGAGATCGTGCGCGCCCTCGGCACCAGCGCGGAGACCGTGGAGCGCGCACGGGCCTGGTCTGCCGCAATCGGCAAGACGTCGATCCTGGTCGAGGAATCGCCCGGTCTCACGACGAGCCGCATGTCGGCATTGGCTGGCAACGAGGCCATGTACATGCTGATGGAAGGTGTCGCGAGCGCCGAGGATATCGATGCGGCGATGCGAGGTGCTTTCAACCACCCGATGGGCCCGCTCGAACTTGGCGATTTGACCGGCTGGGACACGCGCCTTGCCGTGCTTCAGTACCTGCACGCAACATTCGGCGAGAAATTCCGCCCGTGCCCATTGATCACGAAATTGGTCAAGGCCGGCCGCCTCGGTCGCAAAGCCGGTCACGGCGTGTACCGCTACGAAGACGGGCAGAGAGTCCCTGGGTCCGGACTGGCGAAACTGTGATGCGTAAAGTCGTAATCGTCGAAGCGGCTCGCACGCCCATCGGCAAGTTCCGTGGCAGCCTGGGCGACGTCCGTGCCGACCACCTGGGCGCGATCGTAATCAGTGAACTCGCGCGCCGCGCCAGACTAGACCCGTCCCGGATCGACGACGTCATATTCGGCTGCGTCACGCAAGTCGGGGAGCAGTGCGGCAACATCGCGCGCACCGCGCTGCTCAGTGCGGGCTGGCCGCAATCGATTCCCGGCATGACTGTCGACCGCAAGTGCGGCTCCGCCGAGGCAGCGATCCATGTGGGCTACGCGCAGATTGCCAGCGGGGTAAACGACATCGTCGTCGCCGGTGGCGCCGAGAACATGACTCGGGTGCCCATGGGTGGCAACCGCGACGTGCATGGCTTGCCGTTTGGCTGGAAGCTGCTCGAAAGTTATCCGCAGATTCCGCAAGGCGAGGCCGCCGAGCGCCTGGTGGACAAGTACGGATTCACTCGCGACGACGTCGACAACTTCGCGTTCACGAGCCATCAGCGAGCAGCAGTTGCGGCGGACAACGGGTATTTCGATCGCGAGATCGTCCCGGTTTCGGTGTCCGCCTGGGGCGAGAATCGTTTGTCGCCGCCCGATATCACGCTGGGTCGCGACGAGACGATCCGCCGCGACACGACCCGCGAGAAACTCGCCACACTCAAAACCAGCTTCCGCCCGGAAGGCGGCAGGATCACGGCCGCGAACTCCTCGCAGATTTGTGATGGGGCCGCCGCCCTGCTGTTGATGGCCGAAGATGTCGCGCGTTCCCTCGGCTTTGCGCCGAAGGCGAGAATCCGCTGCGTCACGACGGTTGGTTCCGATCCGACGATGATGCTGACGGGCCCGGTCGCGGCGACTGCCAGGATCCTGCAACACGCCGGTCTCGACATAGGCGCCATCGATTTGTTCGAGGTCAACGAAGCGTTCGCGCCGGTACCGATGATGTGGATGCGCGAGACCGGAGTGTCGCACGAAAAGCTGAACGTCAATGGCGGCGCCATTGCGCTCGGCCATCCACTCGGCGCAAGCGGCGCGCGAATCATGACCACGCTGCTGCACGAAATGATCCGCCGCGACGTGACGCTCGGACTGCAGACGGTCTGCTGCGCCGGGGGACTCGCGACGGCGACGATCGTCGAACGACTGAACTGAAGACCATTCGTCTCGAATTTGCAGGGGGCATTCAACATGCGCTTCAAGAACAAGGTCATGATCATCACGGGTTCTGTCCAGGGTATCGGCAGGGCGTGTGCCCTGCGCATGGCCAGCGAGGGTGCCACAGTGGTCTGCATGGATCGCCAGGCTGACACCGGGACGGCGGACGAGATCAACGGCAAGGGGGGCACGGCACGCCACCACACCGAGGACGTGCGCTCCGCGGATGCGTGGACTCGCGTCGTCAACGACACGCTGCAGCGCTACGGCAAGGTCGACGCGCTCGGCAACGTCGCGGGCGTGGTCAACATGAAGAGCGAGGACACGATCGTCGGCCTCACCGAGGAAGGCTGGGACTACGTCATCGACACCGACCTCAAGGGCGTCTGGCTCGGCATGCGTGCCGTCATCCCCTCGATGATCAAGAACGGCGGGGGCCGGATCGTCAACATCTCGAGCCTCGCCGCACTGCGGGCCCTCACCAATCTCGCCTCTTACTCAGCGGCCAAGGGCGGCGTCATCAGCCTCACGCAGCAGGCGGCGCTCGACTACGCCCCGCACAACGTCCTGATCAATGCTATCGCCCCGGGCACGATCGACACGCCGATCCTGAAGGACATCACCGAAGAGATGCGCAAGGTCAACGCTAATGCGCACCTGTTGAAGCGGCTCGGCAAGCCAGAGGAGATCGCCGGCACAATGGCTCACTTCTTCTCCGACGACGGCAACTTCCTGACCGGCGTGTGCTATGCAGTCGACGGCGGCTGGTCCGCCAGCGGTCGCACGTTCTAAACCTTCGGGCCGGGCGCCGCCCGGCTCGGCCGGCCGGCCGGACGTGACATCACTGCGCGTCGCCATCGCTGCACGGGAGCCTTATCATGCGTTTCGAGAATCGCGTCATGATCATCACGGGTGCTGTCCAGGGCATCGGACGGGCCTGCGCCTTGCGCATGGCCCGCGAGGGTGCCACGGTCATTTGTATGGACCTGCAGGCCAATACCCGCACTGCCGACGAGATCAACGCCAGCGGCGGCACCGCACGCCATTACACCGAGGACGTGCGCTCCGCGGATGCGTGGTCCCGCGTCGTCAACGACACGCTGCAGCGCTACGGCAGGATAGATGCGCTCGGCAACGTGGCGGGCGTCGTCAACATGAAGAGCGAGGACACGATCGTCGGCCTCACGGAGGAAGGCTGGGACTACGTGATCGGCACCGACCTCAAGGGCGTCTGGCTCGGCATGCGGGCCGTGATCCCGTCGATGATCAAGAGCGGCGGGGGCCGGATCGTCAACATCTCGAGCATCGTTGCGCTCAGGGGTCTCACCAACCTGGCCTCCTACTCCGCTGCCAAGGGCGCAGTGATAAGCCTGACGAAGCAAGCCGCGCTGGACTATGCGCCCCACAACATCCTTATCAACGCAATTGCTCCCGGTGCGATCGACACGCCGATCTTCGAGAACATCACCGAGGAAATGCGCAAGGTGAATACCAACGCCCACTTGATCAAGCGCTTGGGCAAACCCGAGGAGATCGCTGGCACGATGGCCCATTTCCTCTCCGACGATGGCAACTTCTTGACGGGCGTGTGTTTCAATGTCGACGGCGGATGGTCTGCAAGCGGGCGGAACTTCTGAACATCACGGCCTGAATCCAGTGATGCCACCGCTCCCGGTGGGTTTCGGCTTCCGTCTCAATCCGACGACACGCGTCGAGCGGGATGGACGAACCCTCTGGGGCGGCACAGGGTCGAGTGTGGTGCGGCTCACGGACGCCGGTGTTCGTGAGCTCCGACTGGCGCAAGGGCCACTGCCGCTCGGCTCCAGTGGGCGGCGACTCGGCCGGCGACTCGTCGCTGCCGGACTTGCCTATCCGCTGCCTCCCCGCCCATCCGACGACAGTGGCGTCATGATCGTCATTCCAGTGCGCGATCGCGCCAGCGAACTCGAGCGCTGTCTCGCTGCACTCGGTCGTTGTCCCGTGTTGGTGGTCGACGACGCCTCGCGTGACGAGGAGCGGATTCGTCAGGTGTGCGAGGCCCATGGCGCGCGCTTGCTACGCCGCGACGTGAACGGGGGACCTGCTGCGGCTCGCAACACAGGCCTCGCCGCCGTCGATACCCCGTTCGTCGCCTTTCTCGACAGCGACTGCGAACCTGCCCCAGACTGGCTGGAGTTACTCGTCGGCCACCTCGACGACCCGCTGGTCTGCGCAGTGGCGCCGTGCATCCGCCCGTTGCCTGCGGACGCCGACACTGGGAGCACAAAGGCGCTGGCTCGCTACCTGGATCGACGCTGCGCGCTCGATCTCGGCGAGCGGCACGCTGCCGTGCGTCCACTATCGCCGGTGCCCTACGTCCCCACCGCCGCGCTGCTGGTGCGACGGTCCGCGCTTGCGGACGGATTCGATGAAAGCCTGCGCTACGGTGAGGACGTGGACCTCGTCTGGCGACTGCAAAAGAGCGGCCTGCAAGTGCGTTATGACCCGTCGGTGATCGTCGGACATCGCGAACCACGCAGCTGGCGATCCATGCTGGCACGGCGATTCCTGTATGGCACCTCGGCTGGCCCGCTCGCCTGCCGCCATCCAGGCCATCTCACGCCGGTGATCGCTGCACCACTGACGGTTCTGATCGCCCTTGCACTGCTGCTCCGTCAACCGCTGGCAGCCCTGCTGATCGCGGCCACCGGATCCTCAAACCTGGCTTGGAATCTGCGTGTGCTTGGCATACCGGCGTGGCGTGGACCGGCGTTGGTTGCGACTTCATTGTTGCGCCTCGGTCGGGACGTAGTGCGGGCCGCCGTGACCCTTTACGCGCCGATTCTGCTGCTCCTGATCGCCGTCAGTCGCCATCCGTGGGCGATCGCCACGTTGCTATGCCTGCCCTACCTTGCAGAATGGTTCGAGTGCAGGCCCCGCCTCGACCCACTGCGCTGGACCACTGCGCGCATCATCGAGGACGCGGCCTACGGATGCGGCGTCTGGAGGGGTTGCATACAGTCACGCAGCGTCGAACCGCTTCTGCCGAGCATTGTCTGGCGCGGTGTCAGACGCTCAGACCACCATCCACCACCACATCCGCGCCCGTGAGGCCAGCACCGTGCGGACCCGCCAGCCAGGCGAGCGTCACGGCGACCTCATCCGGGTCGAGCAGACGTTCGACCAGTTGTTGCATCGCGAACGAATTCGCCGCTGGCAGCCCATAGAGCCGTGCGCTCTCATCAAGCATCGGAGTGCGTGTCGAGCCCGGACTCACGGTATTGGCCGTGATGCCCGTCCCCCGGAGTTCCGCGGCAAGACCTCGAATCAACCCGATCACACCTGCCTTCGCTGCGCCGTACGCCGCAAGTTGCGGCAGCCCGCGCGTCCCCGCGACAGAGGCTACGGCAAGGAACCGTCCCTGGCGCGGGACCGACCGACGCAGCATTGCCGGAATGCCCAGCCGCGCGGCGGTGATCACGCTGCCGAGATCTACTTCGATTACGGCCGCCAGCTGCGCCGCGGGCATTTCCCACAACGGGGTTCCTCCCGCAATGACACCGGCGACCGCCACCAACGCGTCGAGCCCGCCGAACCGCGCCTCGGCATCGCGGATCGCCGCGGCCATGGCCGCTTCATCGCACGCATCCGCCTGCACGGCGACGATCCGATCGGATGCGGCAGCACGCTCCGCAGCCCGAGCCACGGTCGCCGCCAGTGCCTGCGGTGAACCAAGCGCATACGGGAGACGCGGGTCATCACTGGCGCGATCCAAGGCCACGACCGACCAACCGTCTGCCGCGAGCCGGCACACCGTCGCGGCACCGATACCGCGTGCGGCACCGGTCACCAGCGCGACCCGATCATTGGACTCGGGACGCTGAACAAGATGCCGGTCGGCACTCATGCGGTCGCCTCCATGCGCAGCCAACGTGCCACCCAGTCCGACAGTTCGCCTATCGCGGTCGCCAGCAATTGCTCGCCCTCCGCCGCCGACGCACCGGCCGGATCGCCGAGCACGCCATTCTCGGAGACTGCCACGACGCCGCCGCTCCTCATCGGCGCCATGAGTTCCGTTACCGGGCTGATGTTACCGGCAATGGCCCTCTCGATCTGCACTCGCTCGACGGCAAGATGCAGCATCAGCGAGGTTTCCATGCGGCCGGCGTGGGCGTCGCCGCGCCAGTCGGGCGACCAGGCGCGCACGTCGTGATTTTCGCTCCTGAGCCTCGCAACGGCCTGCCGCACAGCCCGCGCATTGCCTCCGTGCGCACTGACGAACAGGAGCCGTCCGTAAGTCAGGCTGGCCGAACGACCGAGTTCGACGAGCAGCAGCTCAAGTGCAATCTCGCCGATCGACAGGGTTCCCGGAAAATCCTCGTGCTCGCCGGACGCACCATACGGCAGCACGGGAGCGGCAATGACGTCAGCGCGTGCCGAGGCAAGCCCGGTGACCAGGGCATTGGCGATGTCGGCATCTGTCGTGAGCGGCAAGTGCGGCCCGTGCTGCTCCGTTGAGCCAAGCGGCACGGCGAGCACGTGACCCGCTGCACCCGCGACACCTGCCTGTTGCGACATCAGGCGGGACAGATGATTCAACCGGCGCCCTGCTTCTCGTCACCTAGATAGCCGAGGCGTCGCAAGTAGGCCAGCAGCTGATCTGCGCCGTCGCTGGCGGACACGGGGCCAATCACGGTCGCTCGTTCCTGGTTCATCATCACTCCCGTCAGCGCGAGCAATCGCTCGCGCGCATCGCCAGAGGGTGCCGGCACCAGGTGGGTGCGCGGCCGACGAGCGCGTGGCGCCTCCGGCACAATCGGCCAGGGACCCTCGGGAAGCGATTCCGCAGCGACGGGAATCGGCTCGTCGGCCGCTGCGACAGCCGCATGCATGCTCGCGCGCCGCAGGTGCACGCCGGCAGCTTCGACCGAGCAGACCGCAGGCAACGGGACGCGTAGACGCTCGCGTCCGCCGCGATCGAGCCTGCGTTCGGCGATGAGATGATCCTGTTGTGGATCGAGCCGTAAGAGTCCGAGCGCTTGGGCAGCGCCGAATTCGTGGGCCAACAGTGCTGCCAGGTCTCCCGTGCCGCGGTCACTCGACCTGTCACCGCACAGCACCAGCGCGGGCGCATCGATCACGCGGATAGCGTTCGCCATGATCCGGGCAACCCGCTGGCGGTCGCCCGCCAGGTCCGCTATGTAATCTTGCAGGTCATCGACTGCGGCCGCGCAGGCTGCCGGGAATGGTATGCGCAAGACCTCTGCCCCGGCGGCGCGAGCCTCTCGCAGCGTGGCGTCGACGGCCGGCGGTCCCATTGCGACAGCCAGCACGCGCGCCGACCACACGTCGGCGATGCGCAGTGCGAGCTCGAGCGCAGCGAGGTCGGCCGCTGACGCTCGGACGCCGCACCAGCTGCGACGGATCTCGCCAGTCAACGCGTCGACTGTCGGCGCCAGGTCGACGACTCGCAGGCAGGCAACGACCAGACGCGAGGAACGGCCAGGGGTACGATTTGACAGGCTCATTGCCGGTCACCCACGATGAAAGACGACCCCATTGCCGCCGTCAGGATACGTCCACGTGATCGCGCCCTCGGCGTTGCAGACCATGTAGCAGGTGCCGCACTCGAAGCACTGCTCGTAGTTGAATAGGATACCGCCGTCAGAGGTGCGCACGAACAGCCCGGCCGGGCACGCCGTCACGCAGGATTGCAGCGAGCAGCCCATGCACACGGACGAGTCGACGATGATATGTGCCCGCTTCCCGACGCGAAAATTCACCGTGCTCATCAAGCCCTCGAGCGGGATCAGCGGGTAGCAATTCATGGGCGATTCCTTCACCGGTATACCCTCACGGCTCGCAGCACGTCCCCGACCAGGTCACGCAGGCGCACGCGGTGTCGCCGGGCCACGTCTAACAGCAATCGCAAGAATCCGGGCTTGGGCACCGGATTGCTGACCGTGAACATACTCTCGACGAAGTCGTTGATGAAGGATGGATAAACCGTCTGCAGGCGCCGCGACAGCACCAGCGCCGGCGCTCGCCGCAGGCGCTTGTGGTCCGCCAGCACGAAGTTGGCCTCGAGAGCCTGACGATAACCTGCAAGCCCACGGGCGCTGGTGTTGCCGGCTTCGATGGCGCGAGCAGCAGCGCCACCGGCCGCGAGTCCCGCGCCTATCGCGAAATTGACGCCCTCGAGCCAGATCCCCGCAGCGAGTGTCATGCCGGCGGCATCCCCGGCGAGTAGCAGCCCGTCATGATGCAGCGCGGGCATTGCGTCGTAGCCCGCTTCCGGGATCAGGTGCGCCGAATACTCTGCGACAGTCGCGCCGCGCAGGTACCGGGCAATCGCCGTATGCGCCTTCAGCTCCGCAATGACCGCCTCCGGCCGCGTCCCTGACGCCGCCAGTTGCGGCAATGACAGGACCACACCGAGCGTCACCGTGTCGATATTCGTGTGCAGGAACCCCCCGCCGGCGATACCAGCCGTGCCACCGAGAATCTCTATATTCATCCCCTCGTTGCCGCGCAGGCCGAAGCGTTCGTCGATGACTTCACGCGGCAGCCGCAGCACTTCCTTCACGCCGAGTGCGTGATGCGCGGCGGCCGCGGGAGGTACGAACCCCGCTCGCCTGGCCAGCAGCGAGTTGACGCCATCGCAGGCGATGACCACGCGTGCGCTCAGGTCGCCGTCGGGGCGGTCGACGCGTACTCCGACAACACGGCCACTCTCATCGCGCAGCAAGTCGGTAGCGACCGTCGAGGTCACCAGCCGTGCGCCTGCCTCCACCGCCTTGCCAGCCAGCCACCGATCGAAGTCGGCGCGATAAGCAGTCATGCCGTTGTAGGGCGCACTGCCCCACGCCTCGGAACGAAAGTCGATCGTCAGTGCCTGGGTTCCGGTCAGCACCATGGTGGCGCGCCGCACAACCCAGCGCTGGACCGGCACCTCTTCCCACCAGCGCGGGAGCACCTGATCGAGCACGCGGCCGTAAATCACGCCACCGTAGACGTTCTTTGCGCCGGGGAAGGCGCCACGCTCGAGCAACAGCACGGAGTGTCCCGCGCGTGCGAGCGCCAGTGCGGCGGCGGACCCCGCCGGGCCCGCACCGACGACGATCGCATCGAATGTAGCGTCGGCTTCAGTCATGCATGTGGGTTCCGTTCGGCGATGCCGAGTTGCGATTCGGCGCAACGAGTTGCGCAACTGCATCGGGAACCGGTACGCCCAGACGGCGTGCCATTTCTACCAGCAGCGCCGGCGCATCGGTCACGATGCCGAAGTCGCTCATCACCGACATCGGTGCCGATGCGTCCCTGTTCACGCTGATCACGTGCTGCGGCTGACCCAGACCGTCCAGGTGCTGGCTCGCGCCTGAGATGCCAAGTGCGAGGTACAAGACTGGCCGGATCTTGACACCCGTGGTACCGATCTGACAGTCGTGCCCAATCCAGCCGGCATCGGTCGCCACACGGGTGGCGCCTACGGTTGCACCCAAAGCGCCGGCGACCCCACGCAGCAATTCGAACATCGCTTGGGCCTGTGCGGTATCCGCCCCACGCGGTACGAGTCCGGCACCGCCCGCTGCAACGCGGTTCGCTTCGCCGAGTTCGATCGTGGCGGGATCCGGTTGCACGATTTCAAGCAACTCTGCATCGAGCACATCCTTCGGCAGTGCGAGCGGTGGCCATACAAGGGGCGCCGAAGTCCTGCTGGCCGGTGCTGCGCTTCGCACGCCCGGTAGCAACGTTGCCACCGCCGGCCCTGCGCAGTTCACCGGGATGCCCAGTTGTCCATCGATCCGCGACAGGTCGGCGTCGATCCGTGGGCCGTCTGCGCCCATCCGGCATGTCACGCGTTCGACGCCCGCGAGCAGCGGCCGTCCCATCGCCGCGGCCAAGCGCGGAGCAAGGTCACGTCCGTCAGGAGATGACGGCAGTAGCACGAGCGGCGCGTCAGCCAACCTGCCAGCCAGGGCCTGCGCCAGTGCGCCGGGCCGGAATCCCTCGCCGGTGTCGCACGACCATATCTGCGTCGCCGCCTGCAACTCGCACGCAGCCTGCAACGCGCCTGAGCCGACCACCAGCGCGGCACCGCCGGCCTCGGCGACGGTCTCGTCGGCGCCGACGGGAAGTCGCCCCTCACGCGCGACAAGCACCGCGATGGGCCGGCCAGCAGGCAACGTCAGTGCAGTCGCGTGCGGGCTCACAGCGCTCCCGCCACGCGCTCACCCTCGATAATCGCCGCATGCGCTCTTCGCGGCGTCACGCAGTCGCCGACGCGATGGACAGCGAATGGGGCACCCTGCAATGCTCGCCACAATTCGTCCTCCGGCTCCGCCTGGACTGCACATACGATCCAGTCGGTCGTGAGCCGGATTTCCTGTCGGGTGGGATGGTGTTGCAGCACGAGTGTGAGCTTGCCGTCGGACTCGGCCAGCAGGTCCATCGGCACGACATCGGTGCGTTGCCGGATGCCCTTCAGGTGCGCCTTGACGTTCCAGGTCTCCAGGTCGAGCGTGATCCCGAGATCCTGGCCCACCACCATACCGCTGGTAATGACTTCGACCGCGCATTGCCGGTCCGCCAGCCATTCCGCGGTGGATGTAGCATGGTGGAACCCGATGTCATCGACGATCACGACCGATCCGGAGGGGGTGACACTGCCCTCGAGCACGTCGCGCACGTCGACCACGCGCTTATGACCCTGGCCCCACCACGGTCGCGAGGGCCGCGAGCCGGTCGCGAGCACCACAGCGTCCGGCGCCTCGGCGCGAAGCCGCGCCACGTCCACTGTCGTCGACATCTCGAAATGCACGCCGGCGCGGTTTGCGGCGATCGCAAGGTTCCGCGTCAGGTCCAGGAATTCCGCGCGGCTCGGCACGCTCGCTGCCACGACCACCTGTCCGCCGAGCCTGTCGTTGCGCTCGAACAAAGTCACGCGATGCCCGCGCTGGGCGGCAGTGACTGCCGCCTGCAATCCGCCGGGTCCGCCACCTACGATCACCACCCTCTTGCTCGTGGCTGCAACCAGGGGTTGCGGCAGCGATTCGCGGCCGGCGCGCGGATTCTCGATGCAGCCGAGCCACCGGTTGAGGCCCATCCGCCCGACGCACTCCTGGTTGCAGGAGAGGCACGTGCGGATCTCGTCGGCGCGCCCGGCACGCGCCTTGGCGACGAAGTCAGGATCGGCAATCTGCCCGCGCACGACTCCGACCAGGTCGCAGTGTCCATCCGCCAGCGCCCGGTCCGCCTGCAGTGGATCCTTGAACCGCCCGACCCCAATCACCGGGATACCGACCTGGGCGCGGATTGCCGCCGGAATATACATCGCGTAACCCGGCGGTACCTGCATGCTGGCTTCGATCATGTAGAGCGTCGCCGTCGCGACGCCGATCGACGTGTTGATGTAATCGACAGCATGGCTTGCATCTACCATCTGCGCGACTGCGATTGCATCTGCGATGGTCGTCCCACCCTCCATCAGTTCGTCGCCGCACAGCCGGACGCCGAGCGCCTTGTGCGGCCCGATAACCTGCCGGACGGCTTCCACCAGCTGCAGGAGCAGGCGCGTGCGGTTTTCCAATGTGCCA
>Ga0209254_10000485_pt1 | contig 32170 bp, 23 predicted proteins | sample FrelakmetDIP11DI_FD_187148 | JGI IMG/M metagenome (GOLD analysis project Ga0209254, IMG submission 187148) | Freshwater lake sediment microbial communities from the University of Notre Dame, USA, for methane emissions studies - DIP11 DI (SPAdes)... | ecosystem: Environmental > Aquatic >... | reverse complement strand
CGCATCCACGTGTCCGAGCGCGGTATCTTCGGCACGGCGACCCTGGAAGCGGGTGAGCAGGGCCTCGCGGCCCTCGGTTACACGATCGAGAACCGCCTGCTCGGCCAGGCACTGCGCGAACGGGTCGCTGCCTTTCCGCGTATCCGCCTGTGTCCGGCGCGGGTTGCTGACGTCGAGCCCGGCGCGGACTCGGTGCGACTCACGACCGATGCGAGTGAGGCGATCGAGGCGCGGCTCCTGGTGGCCGCTGACGGCGCGCAGTCGGCGGTGCGGTCTGCGCTCGGCATCGGGGCGAGCGTCGCCGACTACGGCCAGCATGCGGTCATCGCGCACGTCGATACGACGAAGTTTCATGAATTCACGGCCTATGAGCGCTTCACCGAATCCGGTCCGCTTGCGATCCTGCCGATCGTCGAGGGTCGTTCGGCCATAGTCTGGACACTGGCGCCCGAAGCGGCGCACCGGGCAGTAGCGCTCCCCGACGCCGAGTTCCTCGGCGAGCTGCAGCAGGCTTTCGGGCTGCGCCTCGGCCGATTCACGCGCGTCGGCCGCCGCCAGGCCTATGCGCTCGCGCTGACGCAGGCCGAGCGGCTCACCGCGCCGCGCGCCGCCGTCCTCGGCAACGCGGCGCAGTCGTTGCACCCGGTCGCGGGCCAGGGCTTCAACCTGGCGCTGCGCGACGTCGCGATGCTCGCAGAACTCCTGGCGGAGGGCGGTGACTCGGGTACGCCCGCGCTCCTCACGCGCTACGCTGAATGGCGTGCGCCGGACCGCGAAGCCGTGGTCCGCTTCACGGATTCCCTGGTGCGCGGCTTCGGCCTGCCGCTCGGGCCGCTGCGGCGGGCGCGCGGGCAGGGGCTCGTGCTGTTCGACCTGCTGCGTCCGGTCAAGCGCGAGTTCGCGCGCCGCACGATGGGGCTCGCCGGCCGCCAGCCGCGGCTCGTGCGCGGCCTGCCGCTCGCGGGAGGACGCGCATGAAGGCCGATTTCGACGTCGTCGTCGTGGGCGGGGCGATGGCGGGCGCCGGCACGGCGGCGCTGCTCGCGGCGACGCCGGCGACCGCGGGGCTGCGCATCGCGCTCGTCGAGCCGCGGCCGGCGACGGCGCCCGCCGCCGACGCGCCGCTGGACCTGCGCGTCTCCGCGCTTTCGCGCAGCTCGCAACGGCTCCTGGAGCGCACCGGCGCCTGGCCGGCGGTCGCCGCGCGCGCCGCAGCCTACCAGCGCATGGTGATCTGGGAGGAGCGCCAGGACCCGGCCGGGCCGGACGCGCTGGTGTTCGATGCGGCCGAGCTCGGCGAGCCGGACCTCGGCCACATCGGCGAGAACCGCAGCATCCAGGCCGCCCTCACGGCGCGAGCCGAGGCGTTGGGTGTCGTGCTGCTGCGCGCGGAACTTTCTACGCTCGAGGCGACCCGCGACGCGGTGCGTGTCGCACTGGGTGACGGGCGCGGGTTTCGCGCTGGCCTGGTGGTCGGCGCCGACGGCGCCGAGTCCGCCGTGCGCCGCATGGCGGGCATCGATACCCGAGGCTGGGATTACGGTCAGCGCGCGGTGGTTGCGCACCTCGTGTCCGAGAAGCCGCACGGCGCCACGGCCCGCCAGCGGTTCCTGGACACCGGCCCGATCGCCTTGCTGCCGCTCGCGGACGGGCGCTCGTCGCTGGTCTGGTCGACGCTGCCGGAGCAGGCGGAAGTGTTGACGCGATGCACGGAGAAGGCGTTCGCGGACCGCGTGACGGCTGCCTCCGCCGGCGTGCTGGGCCGGCTCGTGCCGACAACCGAGCGTGCTTCCTTCCCGCTCCGGCTGCTCCACGCGAGTCGCTATGCCGTAGACCGGATCGCGCTGGTCGGGGACGCCGCGCACGCCGTGCACCCGCTGGCAGGCCAGGGGATCAACCTCGCTTTCCTGGATGCGGCCGCGCTGGTCGACGTCCTGGGCGACGCGCTGGAGGCGGGCGACGACTTGGGCGAGCTTCGCGTGCTGCGCCGCTACGAGCGCTGGCGGAAGGCGGAGGCGCTGCCTGCGATCGCGATGCTCGACGGTCTCAAGCGGTTGTTCTCCGGCGGCAATCCGCTGCAGTCGCGCCTGCGCCAGGGCGCCCTGGGTCTCGCGCAGTCCTCCGTGACCGCAAAGCGGCTGCTCATGCAGCGTGCGCTCGGCGTCGCGGGCGAGCTGCCCGCGTCGGTGCGCCGGCCGCCGTCATGACCGGAGGTCGACGTCCTTGGTTTCGCGCAGGCAGAAGAGTCCGACCAGGCCGCTCATCGCGGCGATGAGGATCGGGTACCAGAGCCCGTAGTAGATGTTGCCCGTGAGCACCACGAGCGCGGCGGCGAGGAATGGCAGGAAGCCGCCGAACCAGCCGTTGCCGATGTGGTACGGCAGGCTCATCGACGAGTAGCGGATCTTGGTCGGGAACAGCTCGACGAGATAGGCGGCAATCGGGCCATACACCATGGTCACGTACAGCATCAGGATCACGAGCAGGAGCAGCGTGACCGGCAGGTTCATGCGCTCCGGGTCCGGGGCCGTCGGGAAGCCGGCATCGCCGAGAGCCGCGCGGTAAGTCGCCTCGTCAAAACCCGCCAGGCGCTGGCCCGCGATCGTCGTCACGACTGCCTCGCCGGCCTCAGGCGCAGCCTGCTCGTAGTTGACCCCGGCCTTGGTGAGGAAGTCGCGCGCCTGGTCGCAGGGCGTCTCGGGCCTGGCGAAGATCCGGAAGCGGCAGTCGGCGCCCGCGACCGTCACCGCGGCGTGCGCCTGGAACTCGGCGAGCGCCGGGTTCACGGACTGCGTCAGTCCCTTGAAGATCGGGATGAAGGTGAGCGCGGCGAGCAGGCACCCGGCCACCATGATGCGCTTGCGGCCGATGCGGTCCGACAGCTTGCCGAAATAGACGAAGAAGGGTGTGCCGATGACCAGCGCCGCGGCGATCAGCAGGTACGACGTCTGGAAGTCGAGCTTGAGCGTGTTCTGCAGGAAGAAGAGCGCGTAGAACTGCCCCGTGTACCAGACGACGCCCTGGCCTGCGGTCGCGCCAAACAGCGCCAGCAGCACGATGCGTGCGTTCTTCCACTGCCCGAAGCTCTCCTTCAGCGGCGCCTTGGACAACTTGCCCTCGGCCTTCATCTCGGCGAACACCGGCGACTCCTGCAGGCGCAGGCGGATGTAGACGGACACGCCGAGCAGCACGACGGAGATCAGGAAGGGCACGCGCCAGCCCCAGGTCTTGAAGGCCTCCTCGCCGAAACCGAGCCGGCAGGCGAGGATCACCGCGAGCGAGAGGAAGAACCCGAGCGTCGCCGTGGTCTGGATCCAGCTCGTGTAATAGCCGCGCTGGCCCCGCGGCGCGTGCTCGGCGACGTAGGTCGCGGCCCCGCCGTATTCGCCGCCCAGCGCGAGTCCCTGGGCGAGACGCAGCGTGACCAGCAGGATCGGCGCCCAGATGCCGATCTGCGCATAGGTCGGCAGCACGCCGACCAGCGCCGTGGCGAGGCCCATGACCACGATCGTGATCAGGAAGGTGTACTTGCGCCCGATCAGGTCGCCGATGCGGCCGAAGACCAGCGCGCCGAGCGGGCGGACTGCGAAGCCCGCGCCGAAGGTGGCAAGGCTCGCGAGGAAGGCGGCGGTGTCGTTGCCCGGCGGAAAGAACAACGCCGAGAAGAACACGGCCAGCGTGCCGTACAGGTAGAAGTCGTACCACTCGAAGACGGTGCCAAGCGACGAGGCGAAGATCACCTTGCGGTGGGCGGCGTCGATGCCGCGAAGGGGACGCACCCCTTCATGGGATACCGGCTTGCCAGGGGGAACCTTCTTGTCCCCTGAAGGGGTGCGTCCCCTCCGGTTCATAGCAGCGCGTCCGTCTTCGCGGCGCAGATGAAGTCGTTGTCGGACAGCCCGCCGATTGCGTGGGTCGACCAGCGCATGCGGCAGTAGTTGTAGCCGACCTCGAGGTCCGGGTGGTGATCCTCGACGTTGGCGACGTGCGCGAGTGCGTTGACAAAGCTCATCGTGCGCCAGAAGTCCGGGAACTTCAGCGCCCGGCGGATGGCCTTGCCGTCCTCGACGAGCTGCCAGTCCGCGTGCAGCTGCTTGATCAGGCCGGCCGCCTGCGTGGCATTAAGCGGCCGCACACCGCCCTCGCAGGGTACGCATTTCCGTTCCTTCAGCGTTTCCATCAGCCCTCCCGGCGCGCGTAGCGGCGCGCAACGTAGTGTTCGACCAGTTCCTGGAATTCCTCGGCGATGCGCTCGCCCTTGAGCGTCACCGTCTTCTCGCCGTCCTCGTAGACGGGCGCGACCGGCCGCTCGCCGGTACCTGGCAGGCTGATGCCGATGTTCGCGTGCTTGCTCTCGCCGGGGCCGTTGACCACGCAGCCCATGACCGCGACGGTCATGTTCTCGGCGCCTTCGTACTCGAGCCGCCAGGCCGGCATGCGCTCGCGCACGTGATCCTGGATGCGCTGTGCGAGTTCCTGGAAGTAGCTGCTGGTCGTGCGCCCGCATCCGGGGCAGGCGACGACCCGCGGCAGGAAGGCGCGCAGGCCAAGGCTCTGCAGGATCTCCTGCGCAACGCGCACTTCCTGGCGGCGGTCGCCGCCGGGTTCCGGGGTCAGCGAGACGCGGATCGTGTCGCCGATGCCCTCCTGCAGCAGGATCGCGAGCGCCGCGGTTGAGGATACGACGCCCTTGGCGCCCATGCCGGCCTCGGTCAGCCCGAGGTGCAGGGGGTAATCGCAGCGCGCGGCGAGCGCGCGGTAGATCGCCACGAGATCCTGCACGCCGCTGACCTTCGCGCTGATGACGATGGCGTCGTGCGGGAGGCCGAGTTCCTCGGCGCGCGCAGCCGAAGTGAGCGCGGAGACGACCGTTGCCTCGCGCAGCACCTCCAGCGCACCCTGCGGTTCCGGCGCGCGCGAGTTCTCGTCCATCATGCGCGTCAGCAGGTCCTGGTCGAGGCTGCCCCAGTTGACGCCGATGCGCACCGGCTTGCGGTAGCGACAGGCGGTCTCGATCATCGCCGCGAACTGCGGGTCGCGCTTGCTGCCGCGGCCGACGTTGCCGGGGTTGATACGGTACTTGGCGAGCGCCTCTGCGCAGGCCGGTTGCGCGGCCAGCAGCTTGTGTCCGTTGAAATGGAAATCGCCGATGATCGGCACGTCGCAGCCTTGCGCAAGCAGGCGGTCGCGGATGTGCGGGACGGCTGCAGCGGCTTCGTCGGTGTTGACGGTCACGCGTACCAGCTCGGAGCCGGCCTCCGCCAGCTCGCGCACCTGACGGGTCGTCGACTCGATGTCCGCCGTATCGGTATTCGTCATCGACTGCACGACGACCGGGGCGCCGCCGCCCACGGTGACGGCGCCGATGCGGACGGCAACGGTGCTTCGGCGCGAGGCCGTCATGCGGCGACTCCGGCGGCTGGAGAGGGGTCCGGGCGCGACTATACCCTGTGCATGCCGGCTCTTTCCGCTAGAATCCGCCCCCGTCGACATGGGAAAACGCACAGCGCTCTACGACTTGCATCTCGCCGCCGGCGCGCGGATGGTCGACTTCGGCGGCTGGGACATGCCTGTCGGTTACGGCTCCCAGATCGAGGAACATCACGCGGTGCGTCGCGACGCCGGCATGTTCGACGTGTCGCACATGTGCGCGGTCGACCTGCGCGGCGCCGGGGTGCGCCCGCTCCTGCTGCGGCTGCTCGCGAACGACGTCGGCCGTCTCGTGCTGCCTGGCAAGGCGCTCTACACCTGCATGCTGCGTCCGGATGGCGGCGTGATCGACGACCTGATCGCCTGCTACCTCGACGAGAAGTGGTTCCGCCTGGTGGTCAATGCCGGCACGGCCGACAAGGACCTCGCCTGGATCAAGGAACACGCGAAGCAGATCGGCGTCGCCGTGGTGCCGCGGCGCGACCTCGCGATCGTCGCGGTCCAGGGCCCGAATGCTCGCGCGAAGACGATCCCGCTCCTGCCGGAGGCCTGCAGGGGGGCCGCCAGTGTGCTCGGCAGCTTCTTCGGAGCGTCCTGCGACGAATGGTTCGTCTCGCGCACGGGGTACACAGGCGAGGACGGATTCGAGATCGCGCTGCCCGCGGAGGCCGCGGCCGGGTTCTGGGACGCCCTCGCGGCGGCCGGCGTCGCGCGCTGCGGACTCGGCGCGCGCGATACGCTGCGCCTCGAGGCCGGCATGAACCTCTACGGCAGCGACATGGACGAGACCACGACGCCGCTCGAGTCCGGCCTCGCCTGGACCGTCGTGCTCGAGGGCGGTCGCGACTTCATCGGCAAGGCGGCGCTCGAAAAGCAGCGCGCCGCAGGCGAGGCGCAGAAGCTCACGGGCCTCCTGCTGCTGGAGCGCGGCGTGCTGCGCTCGCACCAGAAGGTGTTCTCTGGCGCTGGGGAGGGCGAGGTCACGAGCGGCACGTACTCGCCGACGCTCGAGCGCTCGATCGGTCTCGTGCGGCTGCCGGCCGCCGCCGACGGCACGGTCGAAGTGGACATACGCGGAAAGCGCAGCCCCGCCCGCCTCGTGAAGCCGCCATTCGTGCGCAATGGCAAGCCCAAGATCGAAATCCAGTCACGGAGACCTGTTGCATGAGCCAGATTCCTGCCGACCTGCGTTACACCAAGAGCCACGAATGGATGCGGACGCTGCCGGACGGCACGGTCGAGATCGGCATCACCGACCACGCGCAACAATCGCTCGGGGACCTGGTGTTCGTCGAGGTGCCCGAGGCGGGTCGCAGGCTCACGGCGGGCGACGCCTGCGCGGTGGTCGAATCGGTGAAGGCGGCCTCCGACGTGTACAGCCCGCTCACGGGCGAGGTGGTCGCCGGCAATCCCGGGCTCGCGACGCAGCCGGAACTGATCAACAAGGATCCTTTTGGCGAAGGCTGGATCCTGCGCCTGAAACCTTCGGGCGGCAGCGCCGCGGCCGAAAGCCTCGACGCGGCCGCGTACCAGGCCGTCGTCGCGGCAGGAGGCTGAGTGCCGTATATCCCGCACACGCCGGATGATATGCGCGCCATGCTCGATCGCATCGGCGTGCCCTCGATCGATAGCCTGTTCGACGAGATACCGGCGGATCTGCGCGTCGAGTCGCTGCCCGGCGTTCCCGACGCGTTGACCGAAATGGAAATCTCCCGCCTCGCGGCGCAGCGCGCGGCTGCCGACGGGTCGCCGCTCAACTTCATCGGCGCCGGCGCTTACGAGCACCACATTCCTGCCCCGGTCTGGGCGCTGGTGACGCGCGGCGAAATCTACAGCGCCTACACGCCGTACCAGGCCGAGGCGAGCCAGGGCACGTTGCAGATCATGTACGAGTACCAGTCGATGATCGCGGGCCTCGTGGCGATGGACGTGTCGAACGCCTCGCTGTACGAGGGCGCCTCGGCCCTCGCCGAAGCCTGCCTGATGGCGGTGCGCGCGCACCGCCGCTCGAAGTCCGCGCGCATCCTGATGCCCGAGACCGTCAATCCTGTCTGGCGACGCGTCGCCAGCGCAATCACCGAGGGGCAGGGCCTCCGCCTCGAGAATGTCGCCTGCGACGCGGCCACGGGCCGCATCGACCCGGCTGCGCTTGCCGCCCTGGCGGGTGAGGACATCACGGCACTCGTGGTTCCGCAGCCGAACTTCTTCGGTCAACTCGAGGATGCGGACGCGCTCACGCGCTGGGCGCGCGCGAACGGTGCGCTGGTGATCGCCGCAGTGAACCCAGTATCCCTCGCCGTGATGAAGCCGCCTGGCGAGTGGGGCGACGGTGGCGCCGACATCGCCTGCGGTGACGCGCAGCCTTTCGGTGTGCCGCTGTCCTCGGGCGGTCCCTATGTCGGGTTCATGGCCTGCCGCATGGAGCACGTGCGGCAGCTGCCGGGCCGTATCGCCGGCCGCACCGTGGACACCGAAGGCAAGCCCGGTTTCACGCTGACCCTGCAGGCCCGCGAACAGCACATCCGCCGCGCCAAGGCGACGTCTAACATCTGTACCAACCAGGGCCTGCTGATGAGTGCGGCGACAATCCACCTGGCGCTGATCGGGCCCACGGGCCTCGAGCGGGTCGCGCGCGCCTGCATCGCGCGCACCAGCGAACTCGTCGCGGCGCTCACGCAGCTGCCCGGCGTGCGAGCCGCCTTTCCGGGGCCGCGCTTCCACGAGGCGGTACTGAGGCTCGACCGGCCGGTCGCACCGGTGCTCGAGGCGCTCGCGGCCGACGGCATCATCGGCGGCTTCGATCTCGCGCGCGATTATCCGGTGCTCGGCGATGCACTCCTGGTCTGCGCGACCGAAACGCGTACGCGGGCCGACATCGAGGCCTACGCGCGAGCACTTGGGGGTGTCCTGGGCCGGGCTGCGGCCACTTGACCATGATCACCCGCAAGCCCGAACCCCTGATCTTCGAACTCTCGCGCGCTGGCCGCGGTGCCACGGCCCAGTACCCGGCGGCAGAGCCGTCGGGCGAGGTGCCCCCGGGATTCCGGCGGCGCGGGCTGCCGCCGCTGCCGGAAGTTTCCGAGCTGCAGGCCGTGCGGCACTACACGCGGCTCTCGCAGCTCAACTTCGGCATCGACACGCACTTCTATCCGCTCGGTTCCTGCACGATGAAGTACAACCCGCGGGCCTGCAACGCGCTCGCGATGCTGCCGGGCTTCCTCGGCCGGCATCCGCTGGCAGGCAGCGAGACGGGGCAGGGCGTCTTGGCCTGCCTGTTCGAACTGCAGGAAATGCTCAAGCACGTCACGGGCATGGCGGGCGTCTCGCTCACGCCCATGGCCGGTGCCCAGGGCGAGTTCGCCGGGGTCGCGATGATCCGCGCCTACCACCGCGCGCGCGGCGACCATGCGCGCAACGAGATCATCGTCCCGGATGCCGCGCACGGCACGAATCCGGCGACGGCGACCATGTGCGGGATGAAGGTGCGGGAGATCCCGACGCTGCCGGACGGCGACGTGGACATCGCCGCGCTCGAGGCGGCGCTGTCGCCCGCGACCGCCGGCATCATGCTGACCAACCCCAGCACGCTCGGCGTCTTCGAGCGGCGCATCGTCGAGATCGCGCGCAAGGTGCACGAGGCCGGCGGGCTGCTCTACTACGACGGCGCGAACCTGAATGCGATCCTCGGCAAGGTGCGCCCGGGCGACATGGGCTTCGACGTCATCCACATGAACCTGCACAAGACCTTTTCCACGCCGCACGGCGGGGGCGGGCCGGGCTCGGGCGCGGTGGGCGTAGGGCAACGCCTGCTGCCCTACCTTCCGGTGCCGGTGGTCGGTCGCGAGGGCGAGCGCTATCGCTGGCTCGACGAGCGCGACCTGCCCGACTCGATCGGCCGCCTGTCCGGGTTCATGGGAAACACCGGCGTGCTGCTGCGGGCCTGGGTCTACATGCGCATCCTGGGTGCTGCCGGCATGCGGCGGGTCGCGGAATACTCGACCCTGAATGCCAATTACCTGATGGCGCGCCTCGCCGAAGCCGGATTCGAGCCGGCCTACCGCGACCGGCGTGCGAGCCACGAGTTCATCATCACGCTGAAGCGCGAAGCTCGCGAGCTGGGCGTGACCGCAATGGATTTCGCCAAGCGGCTACTCGATCACGGCTACCATGCACCGACGACCTATTTTCCGCTGCTGGTCCCGGAGTGTCTGCTGATCGAGCCTACGGAAACCGAGACGCGCGAGGAACTCGACGGCTTCGTCGAGGCGCTCGTCGCCATCCGTCGCGAGGCCGAGACTGACGCCGCGACGGTCAAGAGCGCACCGCACACCATGCCGGTGCGGCGCCTGGACGACGTGCGCGCGGCGCGCCAGCTCGACGTAGCCTGGAAACCGGTCGTAGCGTGACGCTCCGTCCTGACAAGGAGACCACGGGACCCGTGCGCCTGTCGCGCGCGTTCGGCAGCACGTTCCGCGGCTTCGCCGCCGCCTGGCGTGAAGAGGAAGCATTCCGCCAGGAATGCCTGCTCGCGCTGGTCGTGATTCCCCTCGGCCTGTGGCTCGCCGAGACCGGCGTCGAGCGCGCATTGCTCGCAGGCCCGATGCTGCTGATCCTCGTCGTTGAGCTCCTGAACAGCGCGATCGAGGCCACCGTGGATCGCATCGGCGTCGAGCGCCACCCGCTCTCCGGTATCGCCAAGGAGCTCGGCTCCGCCGCCGTCTTCGTCGCGTTCCTGCTTCTCTTCCTGAACTGGATCCTGGTGCTCGCATGGCGGCATTGATCTGCGGCTCGCTCGCCTACGACACGGTGATGGTCTATCCCGGCCGCTTCCGCGACCACATCCTGCCGGAGAAAATCCACCTGCTGAACGTCTCTTTCGTGGTGCCGACGTTGCGGCGCAACTTCGGAGGATGCGCCGGCAATATCGCCTACAACCTGCGCCTGCTGGAGACCACGGGCCACGCCATGGGCACGGTCGGCCACGACTTCGGGCCGTACCGCGAGTGGATGGGCAGCAACGGCATGTCGCTGCGCCACGTCCAGGAGCTGCCGGATGAGTACACCGCGCAGGCCTACATCACGACCGACCTCGACTCGAATCAGTTGACGGCCTTTCATCCCGGCGCGATGACTCATTCCAATCGCCTGCAGGTGCCCTCCGACGGCAGCATCACGATCGGCGTGCTGGCGCCCGACGGCCGCGACGGCATGATCGCGCACGCGGAGCAGTTCACCCGCGCGGGCATTCCCTTCATCTTCGATCCCGGTCAGGCGATGACGCTGTTCGGCGGTCCTGAACTCGCCGCCTTCGTGGAACAGGCGACCTGGGTGACCGTCAACGACTACGAGGCGACGCTGCTGCAGGAGCGCACGGGCCTTACAATCGGGGAACTTGCGGCGCGCGTTGCGGCCTATGTGGTGACGCAGGGCGCCAAGGGCTCCGTGGTCTATGTGGGCGGGCGCCGCGTCGAGATTCCCGCGGTCCGTGCAGGGGCTGTCATGGATCCCACGGGCTGCGGTGACGCCTATCGCGCGGGTCTCGTGTACGGTCTCATGCGCGGAATCGACTGGGAAACGACCGGGCGGGTCGCCTCGCTGATGGGCGCGCTCAAGATCGCGAGCGTCGGCACGCAGAACCACGGATTCACGACTGACGAGTTCAAGGACCGCTTCAATGGGATATTCGGCTACCGACTGGACTGAGCGCAGGGCGCGCCCGCGCCCGCGCCCGCTCGCGGTCGCGGTCCTGTCCCTTGCCGCGGTGCTTGCGCATGCCCAGGTCGCGCCGCAGGCACAGCCGCTGCCCCCGCCGCCACCCGTGAGCGCAGCGGATCTGCCGCCGCTGCAGCCGCAACTGCCGGTCATGCCGCTGCCGCAGCCGATCGAGCTGGAGGAGTCGACGCGCTGGGCGCGCACCCTCGAGCGCATCTCGTCGGGCGTCGTGGCCATCCAGATCGACGCGGCGCGCGCCTTCGACACCGAGTGGAACACGTCCTCGCAGGCAACCGGATTCGTGGTGGACGCCGAGCGAGGCCTCATCCTGACCAACCGCCACGTCGTGACGCCGGGTCCCGTCCGGGCCTTCGCGACCTTTCTCAACCGCGAAGAGGTCGCGCTCGAACCCGTGTACCGCGACCCCGTGCACGACTTCGGGTTCTACCGCTACGACCCATCCAAGCTGCGCTTCATCCAGCCGGTGGAACTGCCACTTTTCCCGGGTGGCGCGCAGATCGGCGTCGAAATTCGCGTAGTCGGCAACGACGCCGGCGAGCAGCTCTCGATCCTTGCCGGGACGCTCGCGCGCCTCGACCGCCAGGCCCCGGAGTACGGCGTCGGCCGCTACAACGACTTCAACACTTTCTACTACCAGGCCGCCTCGGGCACCTCGGGCGGTTCCTCGGGTTCGCCCGTGATCGATATCCGCGGCCGCGTGGTGGCGCTGAATGCCGGTGGTTCGACCGGCGCCGCTTCGAGTTTCTACCTGCCGCTTACGCGGGTGGTCCGCGCGCTCGAGCTGCTGCAGGCCGGCAAGCCTGTCCCGCGCGGCACGCTGCAGTCCGTGTTCCGCTACACGCCCTACGACGAGCTCCGTCGCCGCGGCCTGCCGCCCGCGGTGGAACAGGAGGCCCGCAAGACGTCGCCGGACCGCACTGGGATGCTGGTGGTCACCGAGGTCCAGCCTGGCGCGGTCGCCGACGGGCAGCTCGCGGTCGGCGATGTGTTGGTCGCGATCGACGGGAAGCCGATAGGCGAATTCGAGGCGCTCGGCGCCCTGCTCGACGACAGTGTCGGCCGTCAGGTCGAGGTGACGATCGTGCGCGGCGGCGGCACGCGCAAGGTGACATTGCCCGTACAGGACCTGTACGCGGTCACGCCCGCCGAATACCTCGAGATCGGCGACGGCGTGCTGCACACGCTGTCCTGGCAGATGGCGCGGCACATGAACGTGCCGATCTCCGGCGTGTTCGTCGCCAATCCCGGCTACATGCTCGGCATCGCCGGCATTCCGCGCGGCGCGGTGCTGACCGAGCTCGACGGCAAGCCGCTGGCGACCCTCGACGACGCGCTGGCGATCTTCGCGGGGCTCGGCCACGGCCAGCGCGCGACGATCCGCTACTTCACGGCCGAGGACACACGCACGCGGCAGCTCACGTCGATCCGCGTCAACCGTGCCTGGTTCCCGGCCCAGCACTGCGTGCGCGACGACACCAAAGGACTCTGGCCCTGCACGCCGATCACGGCCGGCCCGGACGCGCCGCCGCCACAGCCCGGCTCGACCCGATTCGCGCGCGCGGGCGACAAGCTCGTGGATGCCTTTGCGCCCTCGCTCGTGCTGGTCGAGTTCAACATGCCGTACTCGATCTCGGGCGTCACCGAGCGGAACTATCACGGCACCGGGGTCGTGATCGACGCGGTGCGCGGGCTGGTCGCCGTGGACCGCAACACCGTGCCAGTCGCGCTCGGTGACGTGCGCCTGACGTTCGCAGGCACGATCCAGGTGGACGGAACGGTCGAGTATGTGCACCCGCTGCACAACCTCGCCGTCGTGCGCTACGACCCGCGGCAGCTCGGCGACACGCCGGTCGAGGCCGTGCGCCTCGCCGAGCGCATGCCAGCCACCGGTGAGACGGTGCACGTGGTCGGCATCCAGCCCGACAACCGCATCGCGTCCCAGCAGGCGACTGTTTCCTCGATCGGACCGGTGGGATTCCCCCTGTCGCGCACGCTGCAGTTCCGCGATGCCAACCTCGAGATCATGCGCCTCGTCAACGGCCCGTCGGACATGGATGGGGTGATCGTGGACAAGCGCGGCGACGTCGCCGCGTTGTGGTCGAGCTTCGCCTACGAGGAGGACCGCGAGCTGGTGCAGCAGAACATGGGCGTTCCGGCGTCGATGGTGCAGGAGATGCTGGAATTCGTGCGGGGCGAGCGCACGCCCTATTCGGCGGAGGCGGAATTCGGGCTGCTCTCGCTCGCCGAAGCGCGCCAGCTCGGGCTCGACGAGACCTGGATCGAGCGCATCACCGCGCACAATCCGCGCCGCCGCCACGTGCTGACGATCGACCGGCTGGTCGCGGGCTCGCCGGCCGCAAAGCTGCTCGAGCCCGGCGACCTGCTGCTCGCCATCGACGGCAAGGTGGTCAACAGCTTCAGCGACGTGAGCGCGGCGGTGCGCGCGCCCGAGGTCTCGCTCACGATCTGGCGCAACGGCGCGGAACGCACGCTCGCCCTGCAGACCGTCGTGCTGAACGGGCGCGACGTGGAGCGCGTGCTGGTCTGGGCAGGGGCGACGCTGCAGTCGCCGCACCGGCCGATGGCGGCGCAGCGCGGCATCGAGCCCGACGGCGTCTTCATCGCGTTTTTCATGTACGGCTCGCCGGCCGCGCGTTACAAGCTCTGGGCCGGGCGGCGCATCACCGAGGTGGACGGGATCCCGGTGGCGGACCTCGACGCCTTCATCCGCGCCGTATCAGGCCGGCCGGACGGCTCCTCGCTCCGGCTCAAGACCGTGAGCTGGAACGGCTCCGTCGACGTCATCACGCTCCGGCTCGATCAGCACTACTGGCCCGCCTACGAACTGCATCGCACCGAGACCGGCTGGAAGCGCATCCCGCTCGAATGAGCCCGGACGTCCTCGAGATCGAGAAGGCGGTCGCCCTGCTGGAATCGGGCGAGCTGGTGGCGTTCCCCACCGAGACGGTCTACGGGCTCGGCGCGGATGCCGGGAATGCATCCGCGGTCGCGCGCATCTTCGCGGCCAAGGGCAGGCCAACGTCGCATCCGCTCATCGTGCACTTCAGCAACTTCGCCGTCGCGCGCGCCTGGGCAGCGGAAGTTCCCGCGGCCGCCGCGAAACTCGCCGAGGCGTTCTGGCCGGGTCCCCTGACGCTGGTGTTGCCCAAGGCGGAACGCGTGCCCGCGGCGGTGACGGGCGGGCAGTCGGGCGTCGCCCTGCGTGCGCCGGCGCACCCGGTTGCGCGCGCGCTGCTCGCTGCGTTCGGGCGCGGCATTGCCGCGCCCTCGGCGAACCGCTACGGCCGCATCAGCCCGACGCGCGCGGCCGACGTCCGCGAAGAGCTCGGCGGACGCGTCGCGCTCGTGCTCGACGGTGGCGCCTGCGAGGTGGGCCTGGAGTCGACCATCATCGCCTGCCTCGGCGGGCGGGTTACCTTGCTGCGGCCCGGATCCATTTCCCGGTCGCAGGTCGAGGACGTCGTCGGCCGCGTCGAGGACCCGTGCGCGGATGCGCCGCGTGCGCCGGGGAGCGATCGTTCGCACTATGCGCCCGGCACGCCGCTCGGCATTGCGGATACCGCTGCGCTGCAGGGAGCAGTGGAAGCGGCGCTGGCGCGCGGGGAGAAAATCGCCGTGCTCGCGCGCACGGCCCGCCCGGTCGCGTCGGACCGCGTCGCCTGGCGGCAGATGCCGCTTGAGCCGGCGCCTTACGGGCGCGCGCTGTACGCGGCGTTACGCTCACTTGACGGGGAGGGTGCGGACCGGATCCTGGTCGAAGCCGTGCCGGCGGGCGAGCCCTGGGCCGCGATCGCCGACCGGCTCGCGCGCGCGGCAGGGGCGGGCCGCGCGCAAGACGCGCTCAGCGGACCGTGACGGTTTCCGACAGCAGCCCGTTGATTTCCTCGAGGCCGGTGCGATCGAGGGTGCCGGCAGCCAGCTGCAGGCGCAGCACGTTCAGCAGGTAGTCGTAGCGGCTGCGTGCGTAGTCGGTCTGCGACTGGAACAGGCGTTGCCGCGCCTGCAGCACGTCCACTGAAGTGCGCGTACCCACCTCGTAGCCGGCTTCGGTCGCTTCGAGTGCGGTCTGCGCCGAATCGACGGCCTGCTTGAGCGATTGCACGCGGGCGACTTCGGAATTCACGCCGAGGTAGGCGTCGCGCGTCGCGCGCTCGGTCTCCCGCGCGGTTCGCTCGAGGCGCTCGCGCGCGGCGATGTTGCGGTACTCCGCCTGGCGCACGCGCGAGGACGTCAGCCCGCCGGAAAAGATCGGCACCGTGACCTGCAGGCCGTACACGGTGTCGTACCCGCGGTCGGTGGTGTCGCCGGCGGTGGTCCCGTTCAGGGTGCCGTTGGTCTCGTTGAATCCGCGGTTCACGACGAAGTCCACGGAGGGCGAGTGCCCGCCGCGCTCGACGTTGACGTTGGCCCGCGTGATGTCGGCCGTGAGCCGGCTGGAAATCAGGCTCGCATTCTGTTCCATGGCGAGCTTGACCCAGTCCTCCGGGTTCGCGGGATCAGGGGCCTGCAGCGGCATTGCGTTGTCGGGCCTCTCGAGCGTGTCCCAGGTGTCGCCGGTCAGTTCGCGCAGCCGCTCGCCCGAAGTCGCGAGGTTGCGTTTCGCCTGGATCAGCGCTGCGGTCGCGGAATCGAAAGCGGCCTTCGCATCCTGCACGTCAGTGACGGCGATGAGGCCGACCTCGAAGCGCTTCTCGGACTGCTCGAGCTGGCGTCCGATGGCATCGTGCGCCGCCTGCGCGGCCTCGAGCGTGTCGCGCGCTGCGAGCACGTTGAAGTAGGCCTCGGCAGCGCGCACGACCAGGTCCTGCTGGGCCACGAGGTAGTCGGCTTCGGCCTGGGCTCGTTCGGCATTCGCGCGCTTGAGTGTCGCCCAGCTCTCCCAGCTGAAGATGCTCTGGCGCAGGCCGAGGTTCCAGCTCTCGCTGTCGCCGTCGAAATTTCGGACGTCGGGCGTGAGCGGAATGCCCGGCGCCACGAACAGGCCCTTGCTGTTGGAATCGACGGAGTCGTACCAGGTCCCGTCCGCATTGACCTGCGGCAGCAACGCGGCGAGCGCCTGCGGCCTGGATTCGCGCGCGGCGAGGCGGTTGGCCTCGGCCTCGCGGATCAGCGGATCGCTGGTGAGCGCTCGCTCGTAGACATCCTTGAGATCCGCGGCAGCGGCATCGAAGCCCGCAAGGCTCACTACGGCGAGGATCGTGTGGACCAGGAATCGGGTGTTCATACGCAGGCATTCCTTGGCAAAATGCTGAACTAGGAGAGTTACTGTGTTACTAGAGTATATCACTAAATGACCCGGACTCAAGAGGACTCGATACTGCCATTCCGGCGACCGGATTCATGCCCCATTTGCGTCAGGCTGCCCGAAACAGGGGTCGAACGGTCGCCCCGGAACCCTCCGTCAGAACCGGAATCGGGAAGGTGCCGATGGAAGGAGCAACGGCCCGATCTGGGTCTCGAACAACGGTTCGCGCAGCCAGGAATCCTCGCCCGTGCGGGTCACCAGGCACCCTTCCATGACGGGGCCGCTGCCAATCACCACAAAAAGTCGCCCGCCAACCACGAGCGCACGTTCAAGGCGGCTTTCGGCCGCCGGCAGCGAGCCGGTGACGGCGACGATTTCATACGCCGGCTCGTAATCGCGGGCCAGTGCGTCGGCGGTTTCGATGGAAACCCGCGCGATACCCTGTTCACCCAGCGTGCGTGCGGCGTTTGCAGCCAGCTCCGCGTGGATTTCCAGGCTGTCGACGGAGCCGGTGAGGTGCGCGAGGCAGGCTGCGAAATAACCGCTTCCCGTCCCGACTTCGAGCGCGCGTTCGCCGCGCACCGGCGCGAGCGCCTGCAGGATGCGACCCTCGAGCGCGGGGGTCAGCATGAACTGTCCGTGACCGATCGGAATCGGCGCGTCGGCGAACGCAACCGCGAGGTACGCCTCGGGCACGAAGCGTTCGCGCGGCACCGCGGCAAACGTGTCGAGCACGCGCGTATCCAGTACGTCCGAAGCCCGGACCTGCTGGTCGATCATCTGCCGCCGGGCGGCTTCCATTCGGGTGTCCATCGCCATTATGGTGAATCGCTGCGGGCCGTGCTTCAAGCGTGGGATATGCTGCCCAAGGCCGCGCAATCTAAACGAAATTGCGGTCCCGCGGGCCGCGAAATCGAAGGGGATGACTGGGCTGATGACGGTACAGACGATCGCCGCCGTCGCGCTGGCGATTCTGGCGGCTGCGCTCGCGTGGGTCGCCTGGCGCCAAAGCCGTGCGCTGGCGCGCCTGCGGAATGAGCCGATGGCGCCGCCCGCGGAGGCGGATCGCGACGCCATGGGGGCGATGCTCGCGGCGTTGCGGGAGCCCGCGCTGTTGCATGGCGAGCGGATCGAGGCCGTGAACCCGGCCTTTGCGTCACTGTTCGGCGTGCCGGCTGAGCGACTCGTCGGCCAGACGCTCGCGGAGCTCGTCGCCCCGGAATACTCGGGTCTTGCGGGACTTGCGGTCGCCCGCGCGCTGGCAGGCGAGCCCGGCCCCGCGCTCGCCGAGGTCGAGATCGCGGACCTGCACGGCCAGGTGACCCGACTCGAAATCACCGGCTCCACGATCGCCGCCGCCGGCCACAAGCTGGTCCTGGTCACGGCCGAGGAAATGCTCCCGCGCCGGGAAACCGAAGGCATGGCGCTGGTGCCGGCCCGCCCGCAGCTCGCGCTCGACTCGCTGGGCGAGGGCATCCTGACGACCGACGCCCACGGCCTCATCGATTACCTCAATCCCTCGGCCGAGGCCATTACAGGCATGCGGCGCGAGGACGCGGTCGGCCAGGCGTTCGGGGCGATGATCGGATTCGTGGATGAGCACGACCGTCGCGCGCTCGCAGACCCGGTGCAACAGTGCCTCGCGACCGGCAACCGCGTGAATCTCGGGCGGCGCTCGCTGCTCATCTCGCGCGCGACCGGCAGTGAGCTCGGCGTCGAGTCGACGGCGTCGCCGATCCGCGGCCCGGACGGCGACGTTTCCGGCGTGGCGGTGATGTTGCACGACGTGAGCGAGCTGCGCGGCCTGACGCAGCAGATGTCCTACCAGGCGAGCCACGATGCGCTCACCGGGCTCGTCAACCGCCGTGAGTTCGAGCGCCGGCTCGGCGAGGTGCTCGAGATCGCGCGCGCCGGGCGCCAGGGCCACGTCGTCTGTTACCTCGACCTCGACCGGTTCAAGGCCGTCAACGATACCAGCGGCCACCTCGCGGGCGACAACATGCTGCGCGAAGTTGCGGCCCTGATCCGCGAGGCAGTGCGCGATTCCGATACCGTGGCGCGCATCGGCGGCGACGAGTTCGGCGTGCTGCTGGTCGGATGCCCGCTCGAGAAGGCGCGGCAGATCGCCGATGACATCTCGCGCGCGATCGGCGAGTACCGCTTCGTCTGGAAGGACCGCATCTTCAGCGTCGGCATCAGCATCGGCATCGTCGAGCTGACCGGGGAGAGCAACTCGCTGGAAGAGGTCATGAGCGCCGCGGATTCCGCCTGCTATGTCGCCAAGAAGCAACCGGACATCCGCGTGCACGTGTATTCCTCCCACGACGAGGTCGTGGCCCGCAGCCGCGGCGAGATCCAGTGGCTGCATCGCCTGCAGGCCGCGCTGCGCGACGGCTTCTTCGAGCTCTACATCCAGCCCATCGAGCCGGCGCGCCCGGGCGCGGCGAACGGGCCGGCGCTCGAGGTGTTCGTGCGCCTGCACGACGAGGGCCAGGCGGTCGCGCCGGCGGAATTCTTCCCGGCGGCCGAGCGCTACCGGCTGATGTCCATGATCGACCGCTGGGTGCTCGGCTCGGCGCTGGCGGCGCTGGCCGCAGGCGCAATCCGCCTGCCGCCGGGCAGGACCCTGTCGATCAATATTTCCGGCCAGACCCTCGCCGACGCCTCGTTCCTCGAGTTCGTGGTCGAGGAGCTGGACCGCACCGGTGTGCAGCCCGGGCAGATCTGTTTCGAGGTCGCCGAGACTACCGTCATCGGCAACATGGACCAGGCGCGGCGCTTCGTGAACGTCCTCCACGGGATGGGCTGCCGCTTCGCGCTCGACGATTTCGGCACGGACCTCGGCGGGTTCGCGAACCTCAAGTCGCTGCCGATGGACTACCTGAAGATCGACGGGTCGTTCATGCGCGACCTCGGCCGCGACACGGTCAACCAGGCGATGGTAAGTGCGGTCGTCAACATGGCGCGCACGCTCAACTTCCGCCTGGTGGCCGAGCAGATCGAGGACGTCGCCTCGCTGGAGGCTGCGCGCGCGATGGGGATCGACTTCGTGCAGGGCCACGCGATCGGCCGCCCGCGGCCCCTGGCGCCGGCGGCCTGAAACCAAAAGCCGCGTTCAGCGGCTGATTGCCGAGCGCATCGGCTTCCCGCTACAGGCCCTTCATGGCAGCGTCTCTTCGCCGGTCAGCTGCCAGTGGATCATGGACACCGGGATCATGCCGGCGCCGTTCACCTCGTCGAAGAAGCGGTACAGGGTGAATTCCTCGCCGAGCTGGTGTGCACGCACGCGGATCAGCTCGTCGAGCAGGTGCTTGCCGGTGACGTAGCTGGTCCCGTAGCCGGGCTGACGCAGGTACAGCTGCTGCTCGAAGCCGAGCAGGTCGAGGTGGGGGCTCATCCATCCGCGCGGCGTCCACTCCACCTGGAAGGCCTTCGCCTTGGCGATGTCGAACTGGTTGTCGTGCGCGAGCAGCGAGGCGAGCCCGCGCGCGGCGCGCTGCGCCAGCATGATCCACACCACCTCGCGCGTGCGCGGCTGGTCGTCGAACAGCCCGGCGTTGAGCATGAGCTCCTCCATGGCCGTTGCCATGCCTTCCGCCCGGCTGTCCCAGATGTTGTACAGCAGCGCGCCTCGCCTGATCGGGCTCGGGTGCGGCTCGTCGCGCGTCCGCGCGAGATCCCACCAGTGGTAGAAGTGCGTGTAGAGCGTGAGCGGCTCGTAGTGGGTCGCGATCGCGAAGAAGTTGCGCGACTCGAGGGGTACGTACTCACCGAGCTTGGCACGCAGCGCCGGGTCCAGGTTGGCGCGCATCGGGTAGAGCTTTCGCTGTTCGAGGAATGCGAGGTAACGCGTGACCGCGTCATTCGCGCGCCGCTGGTACTCCTCAGGCGTCTGGATCACGGGCAGCGCGGGCAGGCCGCGGTTGCGCTCTTCCTCGGCCTTGAGCGAGGCGTGGGTGCGAGCCAGCTCGCGCTGCAGGAGCGTCACTTCCTGCTCCCAGGTCATCGGCACGAGGTGGACGTTCTGCAGGCTCCAGGTGTAGTTCTCGCGGCCGATGCCGGAAGGGCCGTCCTTGTTCGGCGCCGCAGCGTCCAGCCAGTCGACGAAGCTCACGGTCGACTCGCGCGCCGCGGCGATCGCCCCCCGGAGCGCGCGCCCGCTGCCTTCGGTCCGCTTCGCCAGCGCGTCCAGCGCGTCGAGTTGCATTCGCATCGTGCCCGCGCCCGTGACCCAGAGATCGCGCGCGTTACCGGTCAGGTTGACCATCGCCTGCTCGTTCAGCGGCGGGATGACGGCGAGGGCTGCGGCGAGCTTTGCCTCGGATTCGCCGGACAGAGGGAACTCGTAGGTCCAGACGTCGATGATCGCGTGGTGCTCGCTGCCCTCGTGCGCCGGCGTGTCGCTCTGTTCGTCCCAGACCGTCTGGTAGAACGCCGGATCGCGCTCCCAGGGTTTCAGCACGCGGACGTAGAAATCGAAGCCGTTCATCTCGGCGCCGACCAGCCGGTGATCCACGCGCGCCTCGACCGGCCAGCCGGCGGTGTCGATGGCCTCGAGGCGTGCCCGCCAGGCGGGAAGCCCGGCGTGCCGCCGGGCGAAAGTGGCCGCCGTGTAGTCTGGCGCACCGTCCCGCAGCGGTGGCCGCTCGAAAGCGCGCCAGTCCTCGAACAGCTTCACCAGGGCGTCGTAGCCGGCCGGGGGTGGCGCCGCGGCGGCGGCCACCGAAGTGGCGAGGGCGAGGACGAGGGCGGCAAGCGTGATTTTCATGGGGGTTCCCGTGTTGAGCGATTCTGGTGTCCAGTTGAATTTATGGGTGAATGGGAGTATTCCGGTGGCCTGCGCAAGCTTGGGGAGCAGCATGAATCGTAACCTGTGGATCGCGGTCATCTTAGCCATCGTTGCCGTTGGCGGCTTCTATCTTTACAAGCGTGCGGCAGAACCGGCACTGCCCGACCTGGCGCCGGTCGGCGCCACCCTGATCGAGGGGCTCGGTGACTACACCATGCCCGTTACCGCGAAGAACGCGGACGTGCAGCGCTGGTTCGACCAGGGCCTCGCGATGACCTACGGCTTCAACCACGACGCCGCGGAACGTTCCTTCCTCAAGGCCGCGGAGCTCGATCCCGGCTGCGCGATGTGCTGGTGGGGCGCAGCGCTGGTACTCGGGCCGCACGTGAACTCAGGCATGGACCCGGCCAACAACCCGAAGGCCTGGGATCGGCTGAAGCGCGCAGAACGCGCGGCCGCCGGCGCCACGGAGAAGGAACAGGCTTTCATCACGGCGCTCGCCGCGCGCTACGGGGAAAGCCCGCCCGAGAATCGCCGTCCGCTGGACGAAGCCTACGCCACTGCCATGGGCGAACTGTCGGCGAAGTACCCGGACGATCTCGACGCCGCGGCCCTGCATGCGGAAGCAATGATGGACCTGCAGCCCTGGGACTACTATGACGCGAGCGGCGAGCCGAAAGGCAACACGGCCAAGGTCGTCTCGACCCTCGAATCCGTGATGGCACGCGATCCCGAGCACGCGGGCGCGCTGCACCTCTACGTGCACGCGGTCGAGGCTTCGCCGGACCCGTCGAGGGGGGTCGCGGCGGCCGACGCGCTACGCGAGCTGCTGCCGGGCTCCGGTCACCTCGTGCACATGCCCGCGCACATCTACGCGCGCGTCGGGCGCTGGCACGACGCCGTCGTTGCCAACCAGAAGGCGATCGTTGCCGACGACAATTATCTCGCGATCTGCAAGCCGGGCCCGGGTGTGTACCCGCTTGGCTACGTGCCGCACAACCACCATTTCCTGTGGTTCGCGGCGACGATGGAGGGCGCAGGCGAAATTGCGCGCGTCGCGGCCGCGCACACGGGAGAGCGCACCAGCGATCCGCAGCTGATGCGCACGCCGGGTTTCGAGGCGATGCAGAACTTCTCGCTGACGCCGCTGTTCGCCGCGGTGCGCTTCGGGCGCTGGGACGAAATCACGTCGATGCCGAAGCCGGCCGACGACGTGCCTTACCTGCAGGCGATGTGGAACTACGCGCAGGCGATGGCGGCCGTCAGCCAGGGTCGTCTCGATGATGCGAAGGCGTACCACGCAGCGCTGGTGCCGGCCGCGTCGGACCCGACCATTGAGAAGATGCTGGCCTGGGACCGCTACTCGCTGATCGGCGGCGTGCAGGTCGCCGAGCGCTTTGTCGCCGCGGATATCGCGCGCGCGGAGAAGAAGTACGACGAGGCGATCGCGGCGCTCAACACGGCCGTCACGATCGAAGACACGCTGCTCTACGATGAGCCGCCGGCCTGGAACTGGCCGTCGCGACTCGCTCTCGGCAACGTGCTGCTCCAGGCGGGCAAGGCCGCCGAAGCCGAACAGGTGTTCCGCGACGAGCTGACGCGGAACCCTGAGAACGGTTGGTCGCTGCACGGGCTCGCGCGGGCCCTGAAGGCGCAAGGCAAGAAGCAGGAGGCCGACGAAGTCGCTGAACGTTTCGCGAAGGCCTGGGCCAACGCCGACGTCGACCTCGGGAAGATCTAGCGGCGAGGAAGTCCCGCGAGGTCCGCCGCGAGCGCGTCCGCCTCGTGCGGCGCCGAGAAGTAGCCGGCGAGGCGCGCCTCGGGATCGATCAGCACCAGCGCGGTCGAGTGATCGACCGTGTACTCGTCGCCGACACCTGGATTCACGACCTGGGCGAGGCCGAGCCCCGCCGTGAATTTTTCCACCTCCGCGCGCGGGCCAGTCGCCCCGAAAAGCCCCGGATCGAAGTGCGCGAGGTAGCGCCGAATCACCTCGGGCGTGTCGCGTTCCGGGTCGACACTCACGAACAGGAACTGGAGGTCGTCACGGGCGAGACGGCGCCGCAGGTCCGCCATCGATGCGATCGTCACCGGGCAGACATCCGGGCAGTTCGTGAACCCGGTGAACAGCAGCGTCCAGCGCCCGAGGAGGTCCTCGCGCGAGAAGGGCTGCCCGTCCTGGTCCATCAGGTTGAAGTCGGCGAGCGCCCGGGGTTCGGGCAGCGCGGTCCCGGCTCGCAGCGTGGGCGGTTCGGTGGCCCGCTCGTGCAGCGCGACGCTGACGCCGATTGCCACCGCGGCGAGGATCGCGATCGCGACGGGCGCGTGACGCATCTGGTCGCGTCCCAGGCTCAGGCGCGCGAGCCGCCGTTCCAGCCGAGCAGGTTCATGAACTCGCGCCGCGTCTTCGGCCCGCGCGTGCGGAAGTGCGGCTCCGGCCGCTCGCGGTAGGCGAGGCGCTCGCCGGCGACAGCGTCGCGGCGTGCGCGCAGTTTCATTTCCTCCGCGGAGATCGAGTAGGGACGCATGGCATTCAGCCCGAAGATCTTCGCGCGAAGCGCGGGCGTGATCTCCGGGTAGCCGTGACGCTCGCGGAATTCCGGCGCGATCTGGAAGGCGCGGAAGGCCTGGATCTGGTCCTGCGGAGAGCCGTACCAGATCGAGTCCGTGCCCCACAGGACGTTGTCCGGGCCGCAGTGTTTGAGCAGCTTGCCGAGGCCGTGTGCCGCCTGTTGCGGGTCACGCATCAGGAATCGCCAGGTGCTGCCGAGCTCGGCGTAGACGTTCGAGCCCGGCGCGATGCCGGCTTCCTCGAGAGACCGGATCAGGGTGTCGATGCCGTCGCCGCCCGCGTTCTGCCCGTAGGCCTTCTCCTCGACCTCAGTGACGAATCCCGAGTGATAGACGAGGAAGCTGACGTCGGGGAAGCGCTTTGCGATCGGACCGATGTCGCGGCACTGGCTGTGCTCGTACGACTCGGGGCCGAAGGGCAGGCCCTTGTGCACGCAGATCACCTTGACGCCGAGCTTGCGTGCTTCCTCCACGAACCGGATGCCGATCTCGTCGTCGAGGAAGAAGCCCTTTCCGTCCAGTCCCCATTGCGTGTAGGTCTTCCAGGCGCAGACGCCGAACTCTTCCTTGAGTCGCGGCATGTCCTCGAGGTCGCCCGGCTGGTTCGGGTTGACGCGCCCGTGGATCATCAGCCGGTGGTTGCCCTCCAGGCGATCGACGATACGGCGCACGTTGTCCGCCGACTCGATCTCCAGCGGCGAGGCATCGCGCCGCGAGGGGACGAACGAGAGGACCATCATGTCCGTGTCGCTGTCGAGGAACACGTCCTTCACGAATTCCTCGGAGCTGAGGCAGGCCAGGTGGCCGCGCGGCGTCTTGCCGTCCGCCAGCGCGCAGCCTGCCTTGGGCGACCAGGAAAAGGCGGACTCGGGTGCGACCTTGAGCCAGGCCTCGGTCGGGTCGACGTAGTGTCCCTGCACGTCGAAGATGAATTCCCCGGTCTCGAGGGTCGCCGCCGCGGCCGCCGGCTCCGTCGCCGCCACGGCCGGCAGGTCGAAAAATCCGCCGCTGTGTCCCGCCGCGGCGTTAGCCGCGTTGAACGCGAGCAGTGTGCTCGCAGCACCGCAGGTGGAGAGCAGAAACTCGCGCCGGCCCATGGCGAGACGCTTCGCATTGCGCGACGCCGCTTCCTGCGCGAGCCGGTTTGCGTGCCGGTTCGCAGGCCCGAGTGGCACCGGCACGAACTCACCGTTGCTGGTGGAGTCCAGCTTGATGGGAAGCCGCAGTCCGTCCGGGTCGACGAGAGGGTGCGGCGACTTCATTACAGCGCTCCCGGGTCTCCGTGCACGGGCTTGCCCTCGAACAGCGTCAGCAGCACCTTCGTATCCGAGATTTCCGTCGCCGGGATCTCGAACAGGTTCCGGTCGAGCACGGCAAGGTTCGCCCGCTTGCCGACTTCGATCGAGCCCGTGTTCTTCTCGTCGTGGTTCGTGTAGGCCGCGTTGATCGTGAAGGCCGCGAGCGCCTCGGGGAGGCCGATGCGCTCCTCGGGCATGAAGGGCTCTTCCGTCTCGCCGACCGAGCTCATTCGCGTGATTGCGGTTTCCATTTCCTCGAACGGATTCGCGGTCGACACGGACCAGTCGCTGCCGAAGGCGACCACCGCGCCGCTGCGCTCCATGCTCGCGATCGGGTACATGTACTCGGCCGCCGCCTTGCTGATGAAGGGCAGCGTCAGTTCCGTGACGTAGTCGTCCGCATACGCCCACAGCGGCTGGAAGTTGGCGATCACGTTGAGCTGCCGGAAGCGCGGCTGGTCGTCCGGGTGGATCAGCTGGATGTGGGAGATGTGGTGCCGGTGACCGAGTTCGCCGTTCGCCGTGCGCGCGGCCTCGATCGCATCCAGCGACTGGCGGACGGCGCCGTCGCCGATCGCGTGGAAGTGGACCTGGAATCCTTCTGCATCGAGCTTCGTCACCGCCTGCTTCAGCAGCTCCGGCTCGATCATCGGGATGCCGCGCACGTCCTGCTGGCCCTTGAGGCGGTACGGCTCCAGCACGACGCCGGTGTAATTCTCCAGCACGCCGTCCTGCATGATCTTGACGGTGCTCGCGTCCACGCGGCCGCGGGTGTAATCACTGCGCAGCTTCTTGATGCCCTCGATCTGCGCGAGGCCCGGCTCGCGCTCCCACCAGATCGATCCCACGACGTGCAGCGAGAGTTCGCCGGCTTCATCGAGGCGGTGATAAGTCTTGAGGTCCGCCTCGTCGACGGAGGCGTCCTGGATGCCGGTGATGCCGTAGCCGTTCAGCATCCTGATCGCATAGCGCAGGCCGTCGTCGCGCACCTGGTCGGTGTTGGGCGGTGATTTGCTGGCGACGAGGCCGCTCGCGCCTTCCTGCAGACTTCCTGACGGCTCGCCGGTCTTCGGGTCGCGGTCGATGCGGCCGTCTGCCGGATCCGGCGTATCCCTGGTGATGCCGGCGACCTCGAGCGCCCGGCTGTTGACCCAGGTCGTGTGCCCGTCGCGGCTCGAGAGAATGACCGGCCGATCGGGAACGATCGCGTCGATCAGCTCCTTGCGCGCCAGCGCGCCGGGGCCGAAAGCCGCCATCGACCAGCCGCCGCCCTTGATCCAGGGATCGTTCGGGTGCTCGTCGGCATATTTCTTGATGATGGCGAGGTATTCATCGACGGTGGTCGCCGCATTCAGGTCACAGCCATTCGCCTCGATGCCGCCCGAGATCGGGTGGATGTGCACGTCCTGCATGCCGGGAACGACCATCCGGCCCTTGAGATCCACGACCTGGGTCTGCGGACCGATGTAATCCTTCGCGCCTGCATCGTTGCCGACGTAGACGATGCGCCCGTCGTCGATCGCGATCGTCTCGGCCCAGCTGCGCGACCCGTCCACCGTATAGATGGCGCCGTTCCGGAGCGCGAGGTCCGCGACCGCGGATTTCGGGCTGGCAGCTTTGTCGGACCCCTCGCGCGCGCAACCGGCGAGCGCCGCCGCGGCCATCAGGATTCCGATCGACACCGCAAGACGCGGATTCACGTGCTTCGTCATTGGTGGTCCCTAGGTATGGTTTCGTTCCAGGTCTTTTCGCGTACCGGCTTGCCGTTTTCGGTCAGCCGCCGCCGGTAAGTGTAGAAGAAATTCTCGCGATCGCTGCGAAACGTCAACTCCGCGTCCCAGACCAGGGTGCGGCCCGGCAGCTCGACCTCCAGGCGGTGCGTGCCCGTCACGCCGGCATCGGCGGGCGCATGGTCATTGATCTCGTAGCGGATGGTCTCGAGGCTGCGCTCGGTGCCCCAGGGGTAGCGCGTCCCGGAGCCGTTGGTCGCCTTCGCGACCACGGTCCCGGTCTGCGGATTGCGATCCACGGAGGAAATCTCGCCGTAACCCGAAGTCGTGCCGGCCTCGAGCGATTCGACGCCGGCGTACTGCGGGTCGTCCTTCGACGGCGGCAGGAAATCCGGTACCGGTCGGGCCTCGAACGGCACCACGGGCAGCGTCAGGCGTGAGCTGCCCAACTGCAGTTGTGTTGTCATGAGATCCGGTGTCGGCCAGAGCATCGGCCACATCGCGTTGTTGACGGCGAGCCGGATGCGATGGCCCTTGGGGAACACCCACGACGTGAAATGCATCTCGACGTCGAGTTCGAAGGGCTCGCCGGGGACGAGAGCCTGCGGCTCGCGCGCCGAAACGCGGTGCGTGCCGTTCATCGCCGCGCCCGTGACCTGGGTGACCGTGCCGTCCGGCGCGACGTCGGATAGCCGCGCGATCCAGTTGGCGCGGGACGCGTCGGCGGCGACCGTCAGGATCGCGCGCGGAAAGCCGAGGATCTCAAGGTTTTCCTCGAGCGGCCCGCTGTCGTAGACGAGACTGAAGGCGTCCGTGCCGCGCTGGTCGTGCGCGACGTCGCCCCACCACATGACGGGCCCGCCGGCCTCGAATCCCGTGGACGGCACGTAACCCAGCCGGTGTGTCGCGGCGGCCGGCGATTCCGTGGTCAGCGTGTGGTTCGGCTGCGGGTACAGAATCCGGTCGCGAACCCGGGCGACTGGCCAACCGTCTTCGTAGCGCCACTTGCCGGGCGCATGCTCGAGATGCGGGCCCGGCGGGTGCCAGTCGCGCACGAAGACCGCGAAGCGCGGCTCGTCGAGGATCCCGGTGTCCTTGCCCTTCAGGAAATGGTCGAACCAGCGGATCGCCTCGTGCCGCCACTCCATGCCGGGACCCGGGTAGGGCTGGTGCGGCCAGGTGTGGTGCCAGGCGCCCACCATGCCTTTGACCGGCGCGTTCTTCACGTTCTGCAGCATGCGCGGCACGCTGTCGCGGTAGCCGTCGTACCAGCCGCCGATGTGGAAGGTCGGGATGCGGATCTCGTCGTAGCGATCGCGCAGCGACGCGCGGTCCCAGTACGGCCCGTCGCGCTGCTGGCGCTTGTGCGACAGGGTCCAGGGCTCGACGTCGAAGCGGTCGCGGAAATTCTGGTCGTCGACGACGTAATCCGGCGCACCCGGGCGGGCATTGTCGAGATCCATGCTCATCTCCCAGGAGTCGAGGTGCATGATCCCGTCCATGTAATGCACGTCGTCCTGGTAGAGGTCCTCGGTCGCGTCGATCGCGATGATGGCCTTGAGCGCGGGGATGTCGCGGGCCGCCATCTGGATCGAGTTGAAGCCGCCCCAGGAGATGCCGAACATGCCGACGTTGCCGTTCGACCAGGGCTGCTTGGACAGCCAGTCGATGACGACTTCCCCGTCCTCGTGCTCGATATCGGAGTACTCGTAGGGGACGATGCGCCCTTCACTGTTGCCGGTACCGCGGATGTCGACCGCGGCAACGACGTAGCCGCGCTCCACGAAATAGGAATAAAGCGGCCAGTTACGGCTGCGGGCCTCGTGCTTTCGGTAGGGCAGGTACTCGAGCAGGACCGGGAATTTCTCGCCAGCCTGGCCTCCGGTCGGGCGGTACAGGTCGGCCGACAGGCGAACGCCGTCCGGCAGTGTTATCCAGTCCGTGCCGAGCTCCATGCCGTAGGTCGCGGGTTTTTCCGTCGCCGCGACAGCAGGGAATGCCAACGCCATTAAAAACAATAGCTTAAAGGCAACTAAACCATTATTCAGTAAACTGAACAGTCGTTGAGTCAAGCCAGCCTCGCGGGATAGAATGTGTGCCATTGGCGAGGAGGCTAGCATGACCGCGAATCCTGAACCCAGCACCGATGTCCGTCCGAGCGGTTCAAAGCTCGACCTGATCCAGGCGACCGTCACCGCCATTTCCCGGCACGGACTTTCGGAGCTGACCTCGGCCAGGATCGCGGCGGCGGCCGGGCACACGGCTGCGTCCATCAACTTCCACTTCGGCAGCAAGGAAGCGCTGCTGCTCGCGACGCTGCGCGAGGTGTCGGAGGAGTTCGCGACTGCGATGGCGCGCGTGCAGGAGGAGGCGGGCGGCGACCACCTGCGCGCACTTCTCGCCATCATCGACGCGAGTCTCGGCCGAGGTCTTGCAGATACACACCGGATTGCGGTCTGGTACGCCTTCCTGTCCGAGTCCAAGGCGCGCGGCGCCTACCAGCGCATCTGCGGTGACCGCGACGCAGCCTGGAGCCGGATGGTCATAGACCTCTGCAAGAATCTCATCAACGCGCGCGGCAACGGGTTGCCCTGGCCGGACGCCGAGGCGGTTGCCCATGGCCTCATGGGCCTCATCGACCAGCAGTGGCAGGGGATCCTGTTCGAGGGTGATGGCTTCGACCGCGAAGCTGCGCGCCGGCAGTGCCGCGCCTACCTGTGCAGCGTCTTCCCCTGGCTTGCACCCCGCGTCGAGGCGCTCGCGCTTGCGCGCCCGAAGGCCGCTGAGCCGGCGCCCGCAGCCAATCCCGCAATCCAGCTGACATTGCCTGCCTGGGCCTACCACAGCGAGGAGTTCCACGAACTCGAACGCGAGCAGCTCTTCCTGTCGAGCTGGCAGATCGTGGGCCATCAGAGCGAACTGCCGGAGACCGGCGATTACCGGACCTTCGAGTTCTTCGGCCGGCGTGGTTTCGTCGTGCGCGGCAAGGACGGCGTGATCCGCGCGTTCCACAACGTCTGCGCCCATCGCGCCCATGCCGTTGTCTCGGGCGAGCACGGCCGCTGTTCAACCCACCTGACCTGCATGTACCACGGCTGGACCTACCACCTGGACGGCCGCAACCGCAGCGTCAGCGCGCCGGACACCTTCCCGAAGTTCGACCGCTCGCAGTACGGCCTGAAGCCGATCGAGCTCGAGAATTTCATGGGGTTCCTGTTCGTGCGCTTCCGTGGCGGCGAACCCTCGGTCGCCGAGCGCATGGCGCCGCACGTGGCGGAGCTCTCGCACTACAGGCTCGACCAGATGGTCGCGCTCGACGAGACCTGGACCAACGACGTGCCGATCGACTGGAAGAACGTGATCGAGAACTACGTCGAGGACTACCACTTCCCGATCGGCCACCCCGGGCTCTCGGCGCTGATGGAATCGAAGTACGACCGCGACAGCTTCCCGGGCGGGACGATGCGCCTCTCGCACCACATGCGCGAGAAGCCGCTGAAGTCGTGGAGTGCCCAGGGTTACGCGAAATTCCTGCCGGTGATGGAGCACCTGCCAGAGGACATGCGCCGGCGCTGGACCTACTTCGGCCTGTACCCGAACGTGTTCTTCGACATCTACCCGGAGTGGATGGGCTTCTTCCACGTGCTGCCGCTTGGCGCGGGACGCACGCTGGTCCGCTCGCGCTCCTTCGGTTTCAAGGACGACCGGCGCGAGATGAAGGCGGCGCGCTGGCTGTGCTCGAGGCTGAACAGCCGGGTGCAGGCGGAGGACGAGATCCTCACGGAATCCGTGCAGCGCGGGCTCGCGTCCGGCGCGTACTCGCAGGGCATCCTGTCCTCGAAGGAAGTCGTGCTGGCGGGGTTCCAGGACTGGATCCGCGGGCGGCTGCCAGTCGCGCGCCTGGTCGAAGCGCCGGCGAAGGGGACGATGGCGGAGAGGAACGCGGCGCTGGGGTCCTGAGACTGGATCCTAGTCCTGCGCGCGCCGCGCCTAGGAGCGGACCTCTCCCCATTCAAACTCGAACCGGTCCCACGGGAATGAAACGGAACTTGCCGATCAGGTCGATCTCGACCTGCAGCTCGTCGGCTTCCGGTGTCACGGCATATCGGAACAGACCGTCCTCAAATTTGCCGGCCGGCTGCGCACCGCGAGCGCTGTCCCGAACTGGCGGACTGACGCCGATCAGTGCCGGCATCAGCTCGGTGGGCCATACGAATCCCCGGCTGAGGAGCACGATCAGGCCGAGTTCCTCTTCGGGCGGATACGCGATCATGGCGCTGTGGCTGTCGACATTGCCGCTGTGCCACACCATCGCGTGCCCTAGGAACTCCCGCGTCGAGAAGCCGAAGCCATGCGGAACGCGGCTGCCATCAGAGAGCAGGCTCTCCTGCATGAGCCTTGACCACTTCGCTTCCCGTGAAGCCAGCACCCGGCGAAGCCACTTGGACAGCGAGGCCGCGCTGGCGCACAGGCCGCCGTCGCCGGTGTAGGCGGCGGGACTGGCGTCGAGTGGCGCCGGCTTGCCGTCGACGTTGACGCCGGGAACGATCTGCCCGGTAGGCAGGCGATGGCAGGACACGATGCCGTCGATCCCGGCGGGATTCAGCACGCGGCTGGCGAGCACGTCGTCGAACGGCTGGCCCGTCACCCGCTCGGCAATCAGCGCGAGCGCCTTGTAGTTGGTGTTGCTGTAGGCCCATCGGGCACCGGGCGCGAAACGGCGCGGCGTTGCGCGGCGTGGCGGCGGCGAGTGCGACATAGGCGTCGATCGGTGTCGCGGGAACGTCCGCGAGCGGCCGATAGCCGTCCAGCCAGAGAAAATCCGCAAGGCCGGAGGTCTGCGAGAGCAGGTGCAGGATGCGCAGCTCTGGTTCGCCTGCAAACCATTCGGGCAGGTACTCGCGGACCGGCGCATCGAGGCGCAACTTTCCTTCGTTAGCCAGCGCAAGAATCGCGGCCGCCGTGAACTGCTTGGATATTGAACCAATTGGGAACACCGACGTGGCGTCGGGTGCGGGTCCTTCGTGAGCGATCGATCCGTAACCCCACTGCAGAATCACCGTGTCGCCGCGCAGCCGCGTGACATGCGCGGAGGGGATGTCGTGCCGGGCCAGGAACGAGCGGATCGCGGCGTCGGTAGATTAGGGATCCGGTTGCGCCGACGCGGGCAGGGCGCAGCTTGCGGCAAAGAGGATTGCGAGGGAGCGATTTTGGCCACAAGTACGCCGATAAGCGCTTGTATTAGCTGATAATTCTGGTAGGGTACTGTATATAAAAACAGCCCACTGGAGTTCGCCATGGAAGGGGAGTTCTCGTCGGTTTCCACGCCCGAGCTGGTGTCTGAGATCACAAC
>Ga0209254_10000484_pt1 | contig 32205 bp, 29 predicted proteins | sample FrelakmetDIP11DI_FD_187148 | JGI IMG/M metagenome (GOLD analysis project Ga0209254, IMG submission 187148) | Freshwater lake sediment microbial communities from the University of Notre Dame, USA, for methane emissions studies - DIP11 DI (SPAdes)... | ecosystem: Environmental > Aquatic >... | reverse complement strand
TGTTTCGGTATGAGTGCCAGACCCCTAAGCCATCACCCGAAGGCAACAACCCAGAAACCAGCACCCACACCTATCGGCTGTTCGATTGTTAAAGAGCGCTCCGTGGACGGCGGCACGGGAGAAAAGGATTGGTTGCGGGGGCAGGATTTGAACCTACGACCTTCGGGTTATGAGCCCGACGAGCTGCCAGACTGCTCCACCCCGCGTCCGTCAGAGTCAGAAATTATCGCACCCGGCTGCGTCGGTGTCAATGAAGTCCCACGTTTCGGCCCACGCCTGACGCCGGACCAACCGAGCCGCTCTCCGTGGACGCCGCGCAGGAACTGTTTAAAATTACACCATGGCACTCAAACCCACCGGGGGGACCGGCGGCCCGACCAAGGGCCGCGGCGCCCCGTCCAACCCGGAAGGCCGTTTCGACGCCTGGCGACGACAGCGGGAGGACGACGGTTGGACACCCGATGAGACACCGCCGCGCCCGATCCGAACCATCGTCATACGCGAGCACGCGCGCTCCATCATCATGCGCAACGACTCGCCGGACGTGCCGTTCGACCGCTCGATCAACCCGTACCAGGGCTGCGAGCACGGCTGCGTCTATTGCTACGCCCGTCCGGCTCACGCCTATCTCGGCCTCTCGCCAGGCCTCGACTTCGAGACACGCATCTTCGCCAAGCACGAGGCCGCGGCTTTGCTGCGCGCAGCGCTGGCGGCGCCCCGCTACGAATGCGATCCGATCGCGATCGGCGGCAATACCGACCCCTATCAGCCTGTCGAGCGCGAGCTGCGCATCACGCGCGGGATCATCGAGGTGCTCCAAGAAACCGGCCATCCATTCACGATCATCACCAAGAATGCGCTCATCGAGCGGGACATCGATCTCCTCGCGCCGATGGCCGCAAACAACCTGGTCAGAACCCATGTGTCGGTAACCAGCTGGGACGGCCGTCTGTCCGCGACGCTCGAGCCCCGCGCCTCGGCGCCGCATCGTCGCATCGAGACCATCCGCCGTCTCGCCGAAGCGGGCATTCCCGTGGGCGTGATGGTCGCGCCGGTAATCCCGCTGATCACCGACCGCTACCTCGAGGAGGTGCTCGAGCGCGCCCGCGAGGCGGGTGCGTCCACCGCCGGCTATATCCTCCTGCGCCTTCCCAACGAGGTGGCACCGCTGTTCCGCGAGTGGCTCGAGGTGCACCACCCGCTCAAGGCCGCGCACGTGATGAGCCTGGTGCGCCAGATGCGCGGCGGCCGCGACTACGATACGCGCTGGGGACACCGCCAGACCGGCACCGGCACGTTCGCGGAGTTGCTCGCCCGGCGCTTCAACGTCGCCGCTGGGCGCCTCGGGCTGCTCGTCGAGCGACCGCCGCTGGACACCACGCGGTTCCGTCCGCCGCGGTCCGGCCCTCAGCTCGAGCTTTTCGGGCCCTAGACGGGACGCCGCTCGTAGAATGCCTGCGCAATGGTGCCGGCGTCCACGTACTCGAGCTCACCGCCGACCGGGATGCCGCGCGCGATGCGCGTAATGGTGAGTCCGCGGTTCTTGAGCATCTCGCCGATGTAGTGCGCGGTGGCCTCGCCTTCGTTGGTGAAGTTGGTTGCGATGACCAGCTCCTTCACCACGCCGTTGGTCGCGCGCTTCTGCAGCACGTCGAGCCCGATGTCCTTCGGGCCTATGCCATCCAGCGGGGATAGCCGCCCCATGAGCACGAAGTACAGCCCGCTGAACGCCAGGGTCTGCTCCATCATGCCCAGGTCCGCGGGCGTCTCGACCACGCACAGCACGGATGGGTCACGCTTCGACGACGCGCACAACGCGCACACCTCGTCCTCGGTGAACGTATTGCAGCGCACGCAGCGCCGCACGAGCTTCAGCGCACGGCCCAGCGCCACGGCGAGCTGCTCGGCGCCCGGGCGGTCGTACTGCAGCAGGTGGTACGCCATCCGGCTCGCCGACTTGGGGCCGACGCCGGGAAGGGCACGCAACGCCTCGATCAGCTCGTCGAGGCTGGAGGGCGACTTCACGCGTGAATCAGAACGGGAGCTTCATGCCCGGCGGCAACCCCAGCCCGGCGGTGAAGCCCGCCATCTTCTCCTGCACCGTCACCTCGACCCGGCGGACTGCGTCGTTCATGGCCGCAGCGACGAGATCCTCCAGCATGTCCTTGTCGTCGCCGAGAAGTGACGGATCGATGGTGACTCGCTTCACGTCGTGCTTGCACGTCATGACGACCTTGACGAGGCCGGCGCCAGCCTGCCCCTCGACCTCCACCTTCGCAAGCTCCTCCTGCGCCTTGCGCATGTTCTCCTGCATCTGCTGGGCCTGCTTCATGAGCCCGGCGAGCTGACCTTTCATCATGGAACGCTGCCCCTATGTGGCTGGTTTGACGGATTCGATCCGGCCGTCGAAGCCGGATACCAGGGCCTGAACGAACGGATCGGCATCGATGTCCGCGGTAGCCTCGGCCTGACGGGCCCGGCGCTCGCCCTCGGCGAGCGCGCTGACGGAGTTGCCCTTCACGGCGCCGATCGTCACGTTGACCCCGACCGGGCGCCCCAGGTACTGGGAGAGGGCAGCCTTCAGCTTGTCGGCGTGCGCCGCCAGCGGCTTGAACTCGTCGGGCAAGACGAGATCGAAGCGCGCGCCGGCGCACGCCGCGAGTTCGCATCGCTCGCCGAGCTGCTTGGCCAGCCCGGCCAGCGGCAGGCGCCGGATCAATCCCGGCCAGTCGCCGTCGAAGGTGCCGGCCTCGGCCCGCTCGGCCAGGGCTGCCGGTCGCGCCGATGCCGCCCCCGCACGCGCCGACGCGAGTGCGCGCTGCGGCGGCGCCGCGCGCGGCGCGGACGCATCGGCTTCCGGAGCGAACGCGAGCATGCGGAGCACGGCCATCGAAAAGCCCGCGTGCTCGTCCGGCGCAAGCGGCAACTCCTGCCGGGACTGGATCGCGATCTGGTAATAGAGCTGAACGCTTTCGGCGTCGAGCGCGGCAGCCAGCGACAGAATGCGCTCCCGCTCGGGCAGATCGTCGGCGAGCGCGGCCGGCGCAGATTGCGCCAGCGCAATCCGGTGCAGCAAGGTCGCCAGCTCCGCAAGCGCATTGTCGAACGAGGCGCTGCGTGATTCGAGCTCGTCGGCCACGGCGATCGCTCCCTCGGCGTCGCCTGCGGCCACCGCCTCGACCACGCGGAACAGATAGGTCTGGTCCACGGTGCCCAGCATGCCCCGCACCGCGGCCTCCGTCACCGCGCCGGCAGCGTAGGCGATGGCCTGATCGAGCAGCGACAGGGCATCGCGCATGCTGCCTCGCGCCGCCTGGGCCAGCAAACGCAGCGCCTCCGGCTCGGCCTCAATGCCCTCCTCGCCCAGGATGCGTGCGAGATGCGACACGATGTTGCCAGGGGCCATCTGCTTCAGATTGAACTGCAGGCAGCGCGACAGCACCGTCACCGGGATCTTCTGCGGGTCGGTGGTGGCGAGGATGAACTTGATGTGCTCCGGCGGCTCCTCGAGCGTCTTCAGCATGGCGTTGAACGCCGAGTTCGAGAGCATGTGCACCTCGTCGATCACGTACACCTTGAAGCGGCCGCGGGTCGGTGCGTAGATCGCGTTCTCGAGAAGCTGGCGCATCTCGTCCACCTTGGTGTTCGTGGCCGCGTCTACCTCGATCAGGTCGACGAAGCGCCCGGCGTCGATCTCGGTGCACGCGGAGCACTTGCCGCACGGCGCCGGCGTGATGCCCGTATCGCAGTTCAGCGACTTGGCGAGGATGCGCGCGAGCGTGGTCTTGCCCACCCCGCGTGTGCCGGTGAACAGGTACGCATGGTGGAGGCGCTGCTGCTCCAGGGCATGCGTGAGCGCCCGCACGACGTGCTCCTGGCCGACCAGCGTATCGAACGAGCGCGGCCGCCACTTGCGTGCAAGGACCTGGTAGGACATGCGCCGGATTCTATCAGCCGGACCGCGCGCCCCCCGCGTCGCAGGACGGCGACGCGGGCGGGCGATATGGGTGGCGAGCCTGACCCCCGGCACTTGCAGTGAGCGGCTGTGGCTGCTTCCTTCCGGACCTGACCAGTTTCACCACGCTGCAATGCGGGGAGGCCCGCCGTTGACGCTGCCGCGACGCCTCGACAGCGCCGCAGTCATGTACTTCTGAGCCGATCCTACCACGCTACTCGGCCGGCCTAGGCGGAACGCGCAGCGCCGAGGGCTTTTTCACCTTCTCGGGCAGCACCCGGCCCTTGAGCGCCCGCTTGGACACGTAGTGGCCGAACTCCGCCCCCTTGATCTCGGCGACCGCCTCCTTGCCGCCCCGGCCGGTTCCCGTCACCTCGACGCGCTTCTCCGCAGTGACCGCGACGGCGACGAGGCTTTCGGCCTTGTCGAGCCCCATGAGCACCACCCCGCGGCCTTTCGCGAGGTAGCCGACATCGTCGAGATCGAAAGCGATCATCTTGCCGCCGCTCGACACCGCGACCGCAAGGGCGCCCTTCGCCATCTCGAACGGGAACGGCGCGACCGGCGCGTCGGTCTCGCGTACGCTCATGAACTCGCGGCCGGCGCGGCGGTTGGACAGCATGTCGCCGATCTTGCTCACGAAACCATACCCGCCCGACGAGGCAACCAGCACGGGCGTTTCCGCCTTGCCGGCGATGCAGTGCACGATCTTCGCGCCGTCCTGCACGTCCACCAGCGATGATGCAGGCGCGCCGTCGCCGCGCGCCGACGGCAACTGCGACACCTCGACGGTGTACGCCCGCCCCTTGGAGTCGAGGAACACCACCGGGTCCACTGTCCGGCAGGGCACCAGCGCGCCGAGGGAGTCGCCTTCCTTGAACGAGAGCGTGGCCGGGTCCACTCCGTGGCCCTGGCGCGCCCGCGCCCAGCCGTTGTTCGAGAAGATCACGGTGACCGGTTCGTCCATCACCGGGATCTCCACGTCGGCCTTCTCCGCTTCCTCGATCCGGGTGCGGCGCTTGTCGCCGAAGGTCTTCGCGTCCGCCTCCAGCTCGGACACCACGAGGTCCTCGAGCGCGCGCCGGTCCTTCAGGATCTTCTCGAGCCCCTTCTGCTCCTTGCGGCGCTCGTCGAGCTCCTGCTCCACCTTGATGTGCTCCAGCTTGGCGAGCTGGCGCAGCCGCATCTCGAGGATGTCCTCGGCCTGGCGCTCGGTGAGCTTGAACGCGGCCATCAGGTCCGCCTTCGGATCGTCCGCGTTGCGGATGATCTTGATGACCTTGTCGACGTTGAGGAGCACGATCATGCGCCCCTCGAGGATGTGGATGCGGTCCAGCACCTTGTCGAGGCGGTGCTTCGTCCGGCGAGTCACCGTCTGCAGGCGGAAGTCCACCCACTCGCGGACGATGGTCACCAGGTTCTTGCCGGTGGGGCGCCCGTCCAGCCCTACCATGACCAGGTTGACCGGCACGTTGTTCTCCATGGTCGTCTTGGCGAGCAGGAGGTTGACGAACTCGTTCTCGTCCACGCGCGAGGTCTTGGGCTCGAACACCAGGCGCACCGGATGGGTGCGGTCGGACTCGTCGCGGGCCTTGTCGAGCATCGAGAGCATCAGCTGCTTCTCGCGCTGCTGCTCCGGGGTCAGCGACTTCTTGCCCGCCTTGGGCTGCGGATTGGTGAGGCCGTCGATCTCCTCGAGGACCTTGCGCGATGAGGTGCCAGGCGGCAGCTCGGTCACGACCAGCTGCCACTGCCCGCGCGCTAGCCGCTCGATGGTCCACTTCGCGCGCACGCGGATCGACCCGCGCCCGGTGGCGTAGGCCTCCTTGACGTCGGCGCGCGGCGTGATGATCTGCCCGCCGCCGGGGAAGTCGGGGCCCTTGATGTGCTTCATCAGGCCCGCGACGGTGATCTCCGGATCGCGGATCGTGGCGATCGCGGCGTTCACCACCTCGTTCAGGTTGTGCGGCGGGATCTCGGTCGCCATGCCGACGGCGATGCCCGAGGCGCCGTTCAGCAGCACCACCGGCAGCCGCGCCGGCAGGATCGCCGGCTCCTCGGTGCTGCCGTCGTAGTTCGGGATGTAGTCCACCGTCCCGCTGTCGAGCTCGGCCAGCAGCACCTCGGCGAACTTGGTGAGCCGCGCCTCGGTGTAGCGCATGGCCGCGGGCTCGTCGCCGTCGCGCGAGCCGAAGTTGCCCTCGCCGTCCACCAGCGGATAGCGCAGGGTGAAGTCCTGCGCGAGCCGCACCAGCGCGTCGTACACCGAGGCATCGCCGTGCGGGTGGAACTTGCCGAGCACGTCGCCGACCACGCGCGCGGACTTCTTCCGCGGCGTGCCGGGGCGGCCGTTCATCTCCCACATCGCGTAGAGAATGCGCGCCTGCACCGGCTTCTGGCCGTCGCCCACGCGCGGCAGGGCGCGATCCTTCACCGTGGCGATGGCGTACTGCAGGTACTGGCTGGACGCGTACCGGCCGATGGGCAGTGCATCCCCGAACTCGCCCGACATGGGCGCGAAGTACGGCGGCAGACCGCCGCCCCCGCCCTGCTCGGCCTTCTTGGCGGGCTTGTCCGCGACGGCGGCATCGCCGTCGGCGAAGAGATCCTTCTGGTCAGCCATGGTGGTCGTCCTGTTCAGGAGATGTCGGCATCGACGAGGTTGCCGTACGTCTCCATCCATTCACGGCGCTGCGAGGCGTTCTCGCGCGCCATCATCATGTTGAAGATCTCGCGGTTCTGCCCGAGCTCGCCGTCGTCGACGCGCACCGGCAGCATGCGCCGGGTATCCGGGTTGAGGGTGGTCTCCCACAGCTGCTCCGGGCTCATCTCGCCCAGGCCCTTGAAGCGGCTCACCGTCCAGCTGCCGTCCTTCGCGCCGTCGTCCTGCAGCTTTTCCTCGGTGCCTTCCAGCTCGACGCGATCCAGCGCGTACAGCTTGCGCGCCGGCTTGCCCTTGCCGAGCGATGGCACGTCGATGCGGAAGAGCGGCGGCTGGGCCACGTACACGTGGCCGCGCTCGATGAGCTTGGGAAAGTGCCGGAAGAAAAGCGTCAGCAGCAGAACCTGGATGTGCGACCCGTCCACGTCCGCGTCGGCGAGGATGATGATCTTGCGGTAGCGCAGGCCGGAGAGGTCGACGTCGTCCTCGGGCTTGTGGTGGTCGACGCCGATGGCGAGCGCGATCGCCTCGATCTCCTTGTTGGCGTAGAGCGTGTCGGAGCTGTCCTGCCAGGTGTTCTTCGGCTTGCCCTTGAGCGGCAGCACCGCCTGGAACTCCTTGTCGCGCGCCTGCTTGGCCGAACCGCCCGCGGAGTCCCCCTCGACGATGAAGAGCTCGTTTCGGTCCGGATCGTCGGACGCACAGTCGGTGAGCTTGCCGGGCAGCACCGCGACGCCGGAGGACTTGCGGCGCTCCACCTTCTGCGCCGCACGCGTCCGTGCCGCGGCCTGCCGCATCACCAGCTCGGCGATCGCCTTGCCCTCGGCGACATGCTGGTTCAGCCACAGCTCGAACGGGTCGCGCACCATCTGCGCGGCCAGCTTCACGCCGTCGCGCGAGATAAGCTCGTTCTTGACCTGGCCCTTGAACTGGGGATCCAGCATCTTGGCTGCCAGCACGAAGTTCGCGCGCGACCACACGTCCTCGGGCACGACCTTGAGGCCGCGCTGTCCCATGGCGTGCAGGTCGATGAAGTTCCTGATCGCGTTGTACACGCCCTCGCGCAGGCCGGACACGTGCGTGCCCCCGTGGCGCGTCGGGATCATGTTCACGTAGGACTCCGTGACGAGATCGCCATCGTCGGTCCACGCTATCGCCCACATGGCGCCCTCGCCCTCGGCGAAGCTGTCCGACTCCGATTGCGCGGCAACATAGCGCTCGCCGAAAAACGCCTCGGCCACCGGCTGGCGTTCCGCGATCGCGTCGGCGAAGTAGCCCTTGATGCCCTCGGGGAAGTGCCAGGTGGTGGTCTCCCACTTCCTGCCCTTCTCCACCGACAGGGTGAACTTCACCCCGGGCAGCAGCATGGCCTTGGCGCGCATCAGCGCGGCGATGTCCGCGGGAACTATCTTGGGCGAGTCGAAGTACTTCGGGTCCGGCCAGAACCGCAGCCGGGTGCCGGTCTCGCGGGGCCCCGCCGTGCCGATCTTCTTCAGCGGCTCCTTGACCTTGCCGTTGTCGGCGAAGACCAGGCGATGTTTCGCCCCGTCGCGCCTCACCTCCACCTCCAGGCGCGTCGCCAGCGCGTTGGTGACGCATACGCCGACCCCGTGCAGCCCGCCGGCGATGCGGTACACGGCGTCCTTGTCGGTCTTGCGGAACTTGCCGCCGGAATGCAGCGTGGTGAAGATCACCTGCACCGCGGGCACGTTCTTGCGCGGATGGATGTCCACCGGGATGCCGCGGCCGTCGTCCTCGACCTCCGCCGATCCGTCCTCGTAGAGCTTCACGTCGATGCGCTTCGCGAAACCCGCGAGGCCCTCGTCGGACGCGTTGTCGATGACCTCGACGAACGCGTGATTCGGATTCACCGGGTCGGTGTACATCCCCGGCCGGTGCAGGATCGGCGAGAGGTCCTCGAGGATCTCGATGTCCTCGGCGCTGTAGCGGGCGTTACGGGTGGCCATGCAGGGTGTCGTTCTCGGCTGCGCAAGCGAAAGCGGCGCTCGATGAGCGCCGCGGCGGGACGCCGGGCGGATTCGCCGCCGGGTCGAATGGGGCCGAATGATACCGCCACGCTCCGGCACGGCGCCACGGGAAAGCGGCTCTAGACATGCAAGTGGCTGTCGCGACAGGGAAACCCGCCCCCGACCGAGGAGAGCCGGGGCCCGGCGGGCAGCGATCCTAGCGCGGTTCCGACGGCCACGCGATGTCATGCGACCGGGCGCAAGGGGACCGACATGCACTCGGCCTGCCCGCGGCCTCCGTGTAACGCATTTCGTTACGCCAATCGGAAACGGTTTGATCGCCAATCGAAACGGTTGATGAAGATCAACTCCCGCCGCAACCCGCGGATCAACCTAGGTCCAGTTGACCGGCGCGCGGTGCGCAACGGCGGACAATCGGGAGAGGGCGATGATCGAGACGTTCTACGAAGTGATGCGGCGGCAGGGGATCACACGGCGCAGCTTCCTGAAGTTCTGCAGCCTCACCGCCGCGTCGCTGGGCCTGAGCCCGGCGCAGGCCCAGCAGATCAAGATGGCGCTGGAGAACAAGCCGCGCACGCCGGTCGTCTGGCTGCACGGCCTCGAGTGCACCTGCTGCACCGAGTCCTTCATCCGCTCCGCGCACCCGCTGGCCAAGGACGTCATCCTGTCGATGATTTCGCTCGACTACGACGACACCATCATGGCAGCGGCCGGCCACCAGGCCGAGGCCGCGCTCGAGGACACCATCGCCAGATACAAGGGGAACTACATCCTGGCGGTGGAGGGGAACCCGCCGATCGGCAACGACGGCGTCTACTGCATCCCGGGCGGCAAGCCGTTCGTGGAAAAGCTGAAGCACGTCGCGAAGGACGCCAAGGCGGTCGTGGCGTGGGGCTCGTGCGCCTCCTGGGGCTGCGTGCAGGCGGCCAAGCCGAACCCGACCACCGCCGTGCCGATCAACAAGGTGATCACCGACAAGCCGATCATCAAGGTGCCGGGCTGCCCGCCCATCGCCGAGGTGATGACGGGCGTGGTGACCTACCTCGCGACCTTCGATCGGCTGCCGGAGCTGGATCGGCAAGGGCGCCCGAAGATGTTCTACAGCCAGCGGGTGCACGACAAGTGCTACCGCCGCGGCCACTTCGACGCGGGCCAGTTCGTCGAGAAATGGGACGACCTCGGCGCGCGCATGGGCTACTGCCTCTACAAGGTCGGCTGCAAGGGCCCGACGACCTACAACGCCTGCTCGACCACGCGCTGGAACGAGGGCGTGTCCTTCCCCATCGGCTCCGGCCACGGCTGCATTGGCTGCTCGGAAGACGACTTCTGGGACCAGGGCTCGTTCTACGACCGCCTCACGAACATCAAGCAGTTCGGCATCGAGGCGAACGCCGACAAGGTCGGCGCGGTTGCCGTCGGCGTCGTCGGCGCCGCCGTGGTTGCGCACGCCGCGGTGAGCGCGCTCAAGCGCGCCGCCGATCGCGCGAAGACCCAGAACACCACCAAAGCCTAGAGCGGGGAACGGATCATGGGCATCATCGAGACGCAAGGCTTCAAGCTCGACAACACGGGCAAGCGGGTCGTGGTCGACCCGGTCACCCGGATCGAGGGCCACCTCCGCATCGAGGTGAACCTCAACGAGAAGAACGTCATCAGCAACGCCGTGTCGACAGGCACCATGTGGCGCGGCCTCGAGGTCATCCTCAAGGGCCGCGACCCGCGCGACGCCTGGGCGTTCGTGGAGCGGATCTGCGGCGTGTGCACCGGCACGCACGCGCTGGTCTCGGTCCGCGCGGTCGAGGACGCGCTGGGCATCAAGATCCCCGACAACGCGAACATCATCCGCAACCTGATGCACGCGGTCCTGTACGCGCACGACCACCTCGTGCACTTCTACCACCTGCATGCGCTGGACTGGGTGGACGTGGTGAGCGCGCTCAAGGCGGATCCGAAGGCCACCTCGCAGCTCGCGCAATCGATCTCGTCGTGGCCGAAGTCCTCCCCGGGCTATTTCCGCGACCTGCAGAGCCGCCTGAAGAAGTTCGTCGAGTCGGGCCAGCTCGGGCCGTTCAAGAACGGTTACTGGGGCCATCCGGCCTACAAGCTCCCGCCCGAGGCGAACCTCATGGCGGTCGCGCACTACCTGGAGGCGCTCGACTTCCAGAAGGAGATCGTCAAGATCCAGACCGTCTTCGGCGGCAAGAATCCGCATCCCAACTGGCTGGTGGGCGGCGTACCCGCGCCCATCAACGTGAGCCACGAAGGCGCGGTCGGGGCGATCAACATGGAACGCCTCAACATGGTCACGCGCATCATCGACCAGACCATCGACTTCATCGACCAGGTCTACGTTCCCGACCTGCTCGCCATCGCCTCGTTCTACAAGGAGTGGACCTACGGCGGCGGCATCTCGGGCCAGAACCTGCTGTGCTACGGCGAGTTCCCGGACATCGCCAACGATGACTCCAACAAGAGCCTGCTGATGCCCCGCGGCGCGATCATTGGCGGCAACCTCAAGGAAATCCATGACGTCAACCTCAAGGACCTCCAGCAGATCCAGGAGTACGTCACGCACAGCTGGTACAAGTATCCGGACGAGTCCAAGGGCATCCATCCCTTCGAGGGCGTGACCGAGCCGAACTTCGAGCTCGGCAAGGGGACCAAGGGCACCCGGACGAACATCCAGCAGCTCGACGAATCCGCCAAGTACTCGTGGATCAAGGCACCGCGGTTCAAGGGGCACGCCATGGAGGTCGGGCCGCTCGCGCGGTACGTCCTGGGCTACGCGAAGGGCATCCCCGAGTTCAAGGAACCGGTCGAGATGGTGCTGAAGAAGCTCGACCTGCCGGTGGCGGCGCTGTTCACCACCCTGGGCCGCACTGCCGCGCGAGCGCTCGAGGCGTCTTGGTCGGCCCACAAGATGAAGTACTTCCAGAACAAGCTGATCGCCAATATCCGCGCCGGCGACACGGCGACCGCCAACATCGACAAGTGGGAGCCGTCCACCTGGCCGAAGGAGGCCAAGGGGGCGGGCTACTGCGAGGCGCCGCGCGGCGCGTTGGGGCACTGGATCGTCATCAAGAACACCAAGATCGACACCTACCAGTGCGTCGTGCCCACCACCTGGAACGGGAGCCCGCGCGACCCGAAGAACCAGATCGGCGCCTACGAGGCCTCGCTGATGAACACGCCGATGCTCAAGCCGGACGAGCCGCTGGAGATCCTGCGCACCATCCACAGCTTCGACCCGTGCCTCGCCTGCTCAACGCACGTCATCTCGCCCGAGGGCGAGGAGATCACGCGCGTCACGGTGCGCTAGGGAGACGGCCATGGCTGCTCACTTCGGTTCCGACGGCAAGCCGCTCTTCCCGGTGTACGTGTGGCACGCTGCGACGCGCTTCTGGCACTGGGTGATGGCGATCTGCATGGTGCTGCTCGCGGCAACGGGCTACCTCATCGGCAGCCCGCCGCCGTCGATCGGCGGGGAGGCCTACGACCAGTTCCTGTTCGGCTGGATCCGCCTGATCCACTTCGGCGCGGGTTACGTCTTCGCGGCGGTGTTCCTGCTGCGCGTGCTGTACGTGTTCATCGGCACCAAGTTCGAGCGGGAGATCTTTCTGGTGCCGCTGTACATGCTGCGTCCTTCCTGGTGGAAAGGCCTGTTCAGCCAGGCCAGCTATTACCTCTTCCTGACCAGCAAGGCGAAGCCGTGGCAGGGCCACAACCCGCTCGCGATGGCGGCGATGTTCTTCATGTACGTGCTCGGTGCGATCTTCATGATCGTGACCGGGCTCGCTCTCTACGGGGAGGGCACCGGCATGGGATCGTGGCAGTACCAGTGGTTCTCGTCGTGGGTGATCCCCCTGCTCGGAAGCAGCCAGTCCGTACATACCTGGCATCACCTGGGCATGTGGTATCTGCTGATGTTCACGGTCGTGCACATCTACATGGTGGTGCGGGAGGACATCTTCTCCGGCGAGACGGTGATCAGCACCATGGTGAACGGCTGGAGAGTCACCAAGTCGTGATGGCAACGGCGGCACGCAGCAGGAGGTCCGCTGAAACCCGGCCGCTGCGGCGGGGCGCACTCCCCGCCGGGCGGCGTAATCCCGTGCATCCCGGGTACTTCCTGGAGACCCGCTTTCTCAAGCCGCTCAACATCACCCAGCAGGCCCTCGCCCGGGCCCTGGGCATCTCGCGCCGCCGTGTGAACGAGCTGATCCGCGGGCATCGCGGCATCAGCGCCGACACGGCGGTCCGGCTCGGGATGTACTTCGGCAACGACCCCGCCTTCTGGATGGAACTCCAGTCCGCGTGGGACCTGCACGAGGCGGTCCGCCGCATCCGCGAGGGCGCGTCCCCCCTCCCCGACTGACCGGCGGGCAGACCCGCCGGTCCGATGTCCCTGCGCACGCCGAGGAATTTCCCTCGGCGTTCTATTTTGACGTGGGTCAATCCGGGCCGTAACACACAGCGTAACGTTCAAGAAACTCGCCGCCACCTGCACGGTGGCGAAACGATGCAATCCGGAGGAGGGGCATGAAAGGCGCGGCAGCTGGAACGCTCGTGCTCGGCATCGGCAACGTCCTGTGGGCGGACGAGGGCTTTGGTGTCCGCGCGGTGGAAGCCCTGCACGAGCGCTTCGACGTCCCGGACGACGTCGCGATCGTCGACGGCGGCACCCAGGGGCTGCTGCTCCTCGACATGGTCTGCGATGCCGAGCGGGTGCTGGTCTTCGATGCCATCGACTTCGCCCTCCCCCCGGGAACGCTGCGTGTCCTGCGCGATGCGGAAGTGCCCGCGTGGGCCGGCAGCAAGGTCAGCCTGCACCAGGCGAGCTTCCAGGAAGTCCTCGCGTTGTCCCGCCTGCGCGGCCGCACACCGCGAGCCATCACGCTGATCGGCGTGCAGCCCGCGGTGCTCGCCGACTTCGGCGGCAGCCTGACCGACATCGTCCGCCCGCGGATCGACGAGGCGATCGGCATCGCCGTCGCCGAGCTCGCCGCCTGGGGCCACCAGTATGTCCCGCGCACGGCGCCGCCCGCGGAGCGGCTCAACGATGCCGCGCTGGCCCTGAACGCCTACGAGTCCGGCCGCCCGGGCGCGGACGTGGCGTGCCGGATCGGCGACGAGCGATTTCTCGCGATACGCGCTGCGGCGGAGCGCTCCTGATGTGCATCGGCGTTCCCGCGCAGGTGATGGAAATGGCCGGCGAAACGTCGGCCTGGTGCGACCAGCGCGGCACGCGCGTGCTGCTGGACATGATGATCGTCGGTGCGCAGCCCGCAGGCACCTGGGTGCTCGGTTTCATGGGCGCGGCACGCGGCGTCATGACGCCGGCCGAGGCCTCGCAGACGCTCGAGGCGCTGCAGGCGCTGGACGCCGCCCTCACGGGCGGCAGCGACGTCGACCGCTTCTTCCCCGATCTCGTCGGGCGCGAGCCCGAGCTCCCCGAGCACCTGCGCAGGAGGACCGAATGACCGGCGCATCCGCCGCACCCGCCATGCACCCGCTCCTCGCCCGGTATGTCGCCGAGCTGAGCGCGCCGGCCCTGTCGTCCGAAGCGTTCGACGCGTGGGCGAACCAGCCCGGCCACGCCCTCGTGTTTTTTAGCGAGGATCCGGTCGCGTATCGCGAGACCCTCGATCTCGCGGTCATCGTCCCGGAACTCGCCAAGGCCTTCCAGAATCGCTTCCGATGCGCGCTCCTGCTGCCGGAGGCGGCCCGCGCGATTGCGGTGCGCTACGGCTTCCGGCGCTGGCCCGCGATCGTGCTCCTGCGCGACGGGCACTACGTCGGCGCCATCGACGGTCTGCGCGACTGGAGCGACTACGTCGACGAGCTCGGCCGCCTGCTGCTGGCCGAGCCTACTCGCCCACCGTCGGTCGGCATTGCCGTGAGGCAGGCCGGCGCAGTCGATGGTCCCTCCTGCCACTAGCGACGAACCTCCCCGCGGAGAACACGCATGAAACAGCCGGTCACCATCCCGATCGTTCCCTTCGGTCCGGGCTCGCATCCGCCTGAAGATGCGGAGCTCGACTACATGCCGATGCCCCGCGGCATGTCGACCTTCGAGATGCCGCAAGTCCCCGAAGATGCGGATGCCGCGAACATGGCCCTCGCCTGCGAGATCGTGGAGGCCTTCGTCGCCGCGATGAAGGCAGCGCGCGAGCGGGGGGCCCCGGTGCCGCACGTGGACCTCGGCGGAGTGCCCGCGGGGGCGCTCGAAGTGCTGAACCAGTCCCTTGGAGAGGGCGAGGTCGCGATCCGCCTGCAGGGCGGCCGCGACGTGCGCATCCAGGAAACCGTCTTCGCGGGGGTGTGGCGCGAACGACACCTGGACGCCGACGGCACGCTGCTGCGCGATATGCTGCAGGCCGCGCCGATTCCGGCCATCGCCGTCGAGGCGGCGCGCGCGGCCGGCGGCCCGGCGCCCGGTTTCACGCCGTTTCCCCCCGGCGCGATGAACGCGCCCGCGCTGCTCCACGAGATCCGCGCACAGGTCCGCGACCGGCGCCCGCAGGGGCCGCCCCACGTCCTCAACCTCACGCTGCTGCCCCTCACGCCCGACGACCACGCCTGCCTCGAGCAGGCGATTCCGGTTGGACCCGTCGCCATCATGTCGCGCGGCTTCGGCAACTGCCGCATCACCAGCACCGGCGTGCGCGACGTCTGGCGGGTGCAGTACTTCAACAATATGCAGACCCTGATCCTGAACACTCTCGAGGTCGTGGACGTGCCGGAGGTCGCGCTGGCCGCCGACGAGGACCTCGCCGACAGCGAGGAACGCCTGGTCGAGCTGCTCGGGTGGATGCGCGAATCGGCGGCGGCCTGAGGCTCACGGCAATGGCGAGATTCGAAGGCAGCTACCTGGGCGACGACGCCAAGCTCGCGCCGCAGACGCGGCTCGAGTGCAAGATCTGCTGGTACGTCTACGACCCGGCGGAAGGCGATCCGGTCTGGCAGATCGCGCCGGGCACGCCGTTCGCCGACCTGCCGCCGCACTGGGCCTGCCCCAACTGCGCCGGTGACCGCACCCAGTTCATGGTGCTGCCGGATGAATGACCCGGCATCGCCGGCGCGGCTGCTGGCCGATACCTACGCCGCCATCGCGCGCACGCGCATGGAGGGCGTCGCGCTGCTCAATCCCGCGCTGGCGGTCGAGGCGGTGGATTTCGAGCTGTGGTCGCACCACTGGCTTGGCGTCCTGGTCACGCCATGGTTCATGAATCTGGTGATCCTGCCCAGGGAAACCGAGCGCTGGCACTCGGTGCGCGTCGGCGACACGGTGCACTACGCGTTTCCCGCCGGCATCTTCGGCTTCATTGCCGCGCACGAGGCCCCGGTCGGCGAGCTGCACGCCTGCTCTCTCTTCTCGCCCATGTTCGAGTTCGCCGACCAGGAGACCGCGCGGGTAGCGGCGCACGCGGCCCGTGCGGGCCTGTTCGAGGCGGCGAACCGCGAAGTGCTGCAGCCCGAGGAGACGCCGCGGCCCGCCGGCGCGCCCATGTCCAAGCGCGAGTTCCTGCGCCTGCCGGACCATGAGCCCAGAGGGTGAACTCGAGCTGCGCATCGCCTGGGACGGCCACGCGGTCGCGGCGGTGGACGTCGCCTCGTCGCGGCCCGACGTCGGCGCGCGGGTGCTCTCCGGCCGACCCGCGGAAGAGGTCGCCGCGCTGGTCCCGCGGCTGTTCGCCATCTGCTCCGCGTCGCAGGGTGCGTCCGCACGGCTCGCGCTGGGCGCGGCGGGTGCGCGTCCGGCAGCGAACTGGACGGACGACACGGCCGCGACCTTGCGCGACGAGGCGATACGCGAGTACGCGTTCCGCGCCCTGCTCGACTGCCCGCGCAGCATGGGCGAGCCGCCGGACCAGGACACGCTGCGCGAGCTGCAGGCGGCGGGAGCCGCCACGGACACCATGCGCGAGCGCATCGCCCAGCGCGTCTTCGGGCAGCCGGCGGCGAGCTGGCAGGCCATGACGACCTTCGCCGCGTTCGATCGCTGGCTCGAGCGCGGCGACACCGCGGCCGCGCGCCTGCTCGGCACCCTGCGCTTCGGCGACGGCGGGTTCGGACAGTCCGATATCGCGCTGCTCCCTGCGCCCGATGGCCAACAGGCGGCCCGCATCGCCGCCGGCATGGAGGCGGATCCCGACTTCTGCCGGCACCCGCGCTGGAACGACGCGCCCGCCGAGACGGGTGCGCTCGCGCGCCGCCATGCCGATCCGATCGTGGCCGAGTTGCGCACCCGCTTCGGCCATTCCGCGCTGACGCGCTTCGCCGCGCGGTTGCGCGAGCTCGGCGCGCTGCTCGCCGGCACCGCCACGCTGCGTGCCGGCTCGGTCCCCCTGGGCGGCGGCCGCGGCCTGGGTTGGGTCGAGAACGCGCGCGGCCTGTTGGTGCACCTGACGGTGGTTGCCGACGGCCGCGTCGTACGGCACCGCATCCTCGCGCCGACCGAATGGAACTTCCATCCGCAGGGCGCGTTGGCCGCGGGCCTGCGGGGCACGCGTTACGCGAGCGAGGCGGACCTGCGCCATCGCGCCGCACTGCTGGTGCAGTCGCTGGATCCGTGCGTCGCTTGCCGCATCGAGCTGGCTCATGCATGAGATGGCCCTCTGCGAAAGCGTGCTGCAGATCGTCGCGGAGACGGCGCGACGCCATGGAGCGGTGCGCGTGAAGGCGGTCCGCCTGGAGATCGGGCAGCTCTCCCACGTGGAGCCCGACGCGCTGCGCTTCGCCTTCGACGTGGTGACGCGCCACTCGCTCGCGCAGGGTGCACGGCTGGAGATCGAGGACGTCGCGGGAACCGCCTGGTGCATGCAGTGCGCCGCCCCGGTGGCCATCGCGCGGCGCGGCGACGGCTGCCCGGCCTGCGGCAGCTATCAGCTCCAGGTCACCGGCGGCGACGAGATGCGCGTCAAGGACATCGAGATCGACTGAGGGGATACGGACATGTGCACCACCTGTGGCTGCGGACAAGGCGAGACGCGCATCGAGGGCGAGCATGAGCACGAGCACGTGATGCCCGACGGCACCGTGTACCGGCACGTGCACACGCATGGCAGCGACCACGCCCACGAGGCCCACACCCATTTCCACCGGCACGCGGATGGCACCGTGCACGAACACGCGCACGTCCACGACGGCGAGCATGCGCACGACCATCCCGCGGCGGCGCACGAGCACGAGCATCGCCATGCGGACGGCACCGTGCACAGCCACGGGCACGCCCACGACGGCGAGCACGGCCACAGCGGCGCTCACGACCACCACCATCACGAGAACGGCCACGCGCACGAGGACCTGCACTACGGTCTCGGCGCGGCGCGAGCGCACGCGCCGGGCATGAGCCAGTCACGCATGGTCGAGATCGAACGCGACATCCTCTCCCAGAACGACGCATATGCCGCGCGCAACCGCGAACTGCTCCGCGAGCGCGGCGTGTTCACCGTCAACCTGGTCTCCAGTCCCGGGGCCGGCAAGACCACGCTCCTGGTGAAGACCATCGACGCCCTGCGCCAGTCGGTGCCCGTCTGCGTGATCGAGGGCGACCAGCAGACCACCATGGACGCGGACCGCATCCGCGCCACCGGCGCGCCGGCGATCCAGGTCAACACCGGCAAGGGCTGCCATCTCGACGCCGCCATGGTCGGCCGCGCGCTCGACCGGCTTGCTCCGGCCGACGGCTCGCTGCTCATGATCGAGAACGTCGGCAACCTCGTGTGCCCGGCCGCCTTCGACCTCGGCGAGGCGTACAAGGTGGTGGTCCTGTCGGTCACCGAGGGCGAGGACAAGCCGCTCAAGTATCCCGACATGTTCCACGCCGCGAAGCTCATGCTGCTGAACAAGATCGACCTGCTGCCCTATCTGCAGTTCGACGTCGACCGCTGCCTGGCCTACGCGCGACGGGTGAACCCCGACATGGCGATCCTGCCCGTCTCGGCCACCACCGGCGAGGGCATGCAGACCTGGCTGGAGTGGCTGGTCCAGGGCGTGCGCGAAGCGCGGGCGGACCGCGCGGAGAGCGTCGACGCGTTGCGGCGCCGTGTCACCGAACTCGAAGCGCAGATCGCACGCCTGAAGGACTGCTGATGCAGATGAACGCGGCTCCCGATACCGTGCGCTTCGGCGTGCGCGTGCACGGCACCGTGCAGGGAGTCGGCTTCCGCCCGTTCGTGCATCGCCTCGCCAGCGAGCTCGACCTCTCCGGCTGGGTGCGCAACGGCCCGGAGGGCGTCGCGCTGGAGGTGCAGGGCGACGCCGCCCGCACCGGGATCTTCATGCAGCGCCTGGTGGCCGAAGCGCCGCCGCTCGCACGCATCGAGCGCGTGGAGCCCGCACCCTGCCCCGTGGTCGCCGACGAGCACGGCTTCGCGATCCGTCCAAGCACGACCGGCGCGCGCGTTGCCACGGCCGTTACCGCCGACGCCGCGACCTGCGATCCCTGCCTGGCCGAGCTGTTCGACCCGCGCGACCGGCGTCACCGCTACCCGTTCATCAACTGCACCCATTGCGGCCCGCGCTACACCATCACCCGCGCCCTGCCCTACGACCGCGCGGTCACGAGCATGGCGCCCTTCGCGTTGTGCCCGCAGTGCAGGCGCGAGTACGAGGCACCGGCCGACCGGCGCTTCCATGCCGAGCCGAACGCGTGCCCGGTGTGCGGGCCGAAGCTCGCGTTCCTCGACACGGCAGGCCAAGCCGTGGACGGCGATCCGATCGCGCTCACGGTCGCAGCGCTCGCGGCCGGCGAAATCGTCGCGATCAAGGGGCTGGGCGGCTTCCACCTCGCCTGCGACGCGCGCAACGCGGCGGCGGTCGCGCGCCTGCGCGCCCGCAAGCATCGCGAGGAGAAGCCGTTCGCCGTGATGGTCGCGGGCGTGGCGAGCGCACGCGAGTGGGTCCGCGTCGACCACGCCGATGCGGTTCTCCTCGCCTCGCCCGAACGCCCGATCGTCCTGCTGCGCAAGCTCGCGGGGACCGATGACGTGCTGGCCGGCGTCGCGCCGGGCCTGGCCTGGCTCGGCGTGATGCTGCCCTGCACGCCGGTTCAGCACCTCCTCTTCCACGAAGCGGCCGGGCGTCCGGCGAGTCTCGCCTGGCGCGAGACGGCGCAGCCGCTGGCGCTGGTCATGACCAGCGCGAATCCCGGCGGCGAGCCGCTCGTGACCGGCAACGACGAGGCGCTCGAACGCCTTGCCGGGATCGCGGATGCCTACCTGGTGAACGACCGCGACATCGTCGCGCGCTGCGACGACAGCGTGGTCCGCCGGACCAGGACGGGCGCCCCGCAGTTCGTGCGCCGTGCGCGCGGCTGGACGCCGCGCCCCATCCGGCTCGCCGCGGCGGGCGCACCGGTACTGGCCACGGGCGCCTGGCTGAAGAACACCGTCTGCCTCACGCGCGGCGACGAGGCCTTCCTCTCGCCCCACATCGGCGACCTCGACTCGCCGGCCGCCTGCCGGGCCCTGGTGGAAACCGTGGCCCACCTGTGCGAAGTGCTCGACGTCCGGCCCGTCGCGGTGGTCCACGATCGCCATCCGGATTTCTTCAGCACGCGCTTCGCCGCGGACTACGCCGCCACCGCCGGGATTCCGCGCCACGCGGTCCAGCATCACCACGCCCACATCGCGGCCGTGGTCGCAGAGCACCGCATCGAGACCCCCGTCCTCGGCCTCGCCCTGGACGGCGTGGGACTGGGCGACGACGGCGAGCCCTGGGGGGGCGAGCTGCTGCTCATCGCAGGTGCCCGATCGACCCGCATCGGGCACCTCCTGCCGATCGCGCTGCCCGGGGGCGACCGCGCCGCGCGCGAACCCTGGCGCATGGCTGCCTCTGTCTTGCACGCAATGGGCTACGCGGCCGGCATCGAGGCGCGCTTCGGCCATCAGGCCGGCGCGGCCACGGTCCGCGACATGCTGGCGCGCGGCCTCCGCTGCCCGCGGACCACCAGCGCCGGACGCTGGTTCGACGCCGCCGCAGGACTGCTCGGCGTGCGCGAGGTGACCGCATTCGAAGGACAGGCCGCGATGCTCCTCGAAGGACTCGCCGAACGGCACGGTTCGCATGCGCCCCGTCCGGAGCTCATCGCCCGCGATGGCGGCGTGCTCAACCCGCTGCCGCTGCTCGCGGTGCTGGCCGACGCCGCGGACGCCGCCGCTGCCGCCGCCCTGTTCCACGCCACGCTCGCGCACGGTCTCGCGCATTGGGCCGCGGACGCTGCGCGCATGCACCACGTCGAGACGGTCGCCCTGGGGGGCGGCTGTTTTCTCAATGCGATCCTGTCGCGCGACGTCGCGGCACACCTGACCGCACTCGGCCTGCGCGTGGTGGAGGCGCAGGCCGCCCCGCCCAACGACGGCGGCATCGCGCTCGGCCAGGCCTGGATCGCCCACCGACTTCTGGAGAACCGCTGACATGTGCCTCGCCCTGCCCGTCCGGGTGGTCGCCAAGCCGGATGCCGAAAACGCGATCGTCGACCTCGGCGGGGTCCAGAAATCGATCTCCCTTGCCCTCGTGGATGGCGTCGAGATCGGCGACTACGTGATCCTGCACGTCGGCTACGCACTCGCGCGCCTCGATCCCGAGGAGGCCGAGCGCACCCTGGCGCTGTTCGCCGAAGCGGGTGTGGCGCCATGAAGTACATCGACGAGTTCCGCGACGGCGAAGTCGCCCGCGGCCTGGCTGCCGCCATCGCGCGCGAGGCCGACCCGGCGCGCACCTACAACCTGATGGAGTTCTGCGGCGGCCACACGCACGCGATCTCGCGCTACGGCGTGGCCGACCTCCTGCCCGCCAACGTGCGCATGATCCACGGCCCCGGCTGTCCGGTCTGCGTGCTCCCCATCGGGCGCATCGACCTCGGCATCCGCCTCGCGCTCGAGCGACGCGTCATCCTGTGCACCTATGGCGACTGCCTGCGCGTACCCGCGTCCGACGGCCTCTCCATGCTCAAGGCCAAGGCGCGCGGCGCGGACATCCGCATCGTGTACTCCGCCGCCGACGCGGTGAAGCTCGCGCGCGAGCATCCGGACCGCGAAGTGGTGTTCTTCGCCATCGGCTTCGAGACCACGACGCCGCCGACCGCGGTCGCCATCCGCACGGCGCAGCGCGAGGGACTCGCCAATTTCAGCGTGCTGGTCAATCACGTGCTGACGCCTTCGGCGATCACCAACATCCTCGAGTCCCCGGAGGTGCGGCACCTCGGCACCGTGCCTCTCGACGGCTTCATCGGTCCCGCGCACGTGTCGACGGTCATCGGCAGCCGCCCGTACGAGTTCTTCGCCGAGGAGTACCGCAAGCCGGTGGTGATCGCCGGCTTCGAGCCGCTCGATGTCATGCAGGCGATTCTCATGCTGGTGCGGCAGCTGAACGACGGCCGCGCCGAGGTCGAGAACGAGTTCACCCGCGCGGTGACGCGCGATGGCAATGCAAAGGCCCAGCAGCTCGTCGCCGACACCTTCGAGCTCCGCCGCTCGTTCGAGTGGCGGGGGCTCGGCGAGGTCCCCTACAGCGCGCTGCGCCTGCGGGATGCCTTCCGCGCGTGGGACGCCGAGGCGAAGTTCGACCTGCACTACACGTCGGTGCCGGACAACAAGGCCTGCGAATGCGGCGCCATCCTGCGCGGCGTGAAGCACCCGCGCGACTGCAAGATCTTCGGCACCGTATGCACGCCGGAGAATCCCGTGGGCTCGTGCATGGTGTCCTCGGAGGGCGCCTGCGCTGCGCACTACACCTACGGGCGCTTCCGCGAGATCCCCGTCCGTTCCGCCGCATGAGCACGGTCAAGCCCGGCTACGTACGCCCTCTCGACCTTCGCCACGGGCGCGTCGACCTCTCCCACGGCAGCGGGGGCCGCGCCATGGCGCAGCTCGTCACCGACCTCTTTGCCGCAGCCTTCGACAACGAGTGGCTCGCGCAGCGCAACGACCAGGCGCTGTTCGCCCCGCCGCCCGGGCGCATGGTCATCGCCACCGACAGCCACGTCGTCTCGCCGCTCTTCTTTCCCGGCGGGGACATCGGCTGCCTCTCGGTGCACGGCACCATCAACGACGTCGCCATGGCCGGCGCGCGGCCGCTGCATCTCGCCGCCGGGTTCATTCTCGAGGAAGGCTTTCCGCTCGCCGACCTGAAGCGCGTCGTCGATTCCATGGCGCGCGCCTCGCGCGAGGCGGGTGTCCCGGTCGTCACCGGGGACACCAAGGTCGTGGAACAGGGCAAGGGAGATGGCGTCTTCATCACCACCACCGGCATCGGCGTCGTGCCCGACGGCATCCACATCTCGGGCGACCGCGCGCGGCCCGGTGACCGCATCCTGCTCTCCGGCACCATCGGCGACCACGGTATGGCGGTCATGTCGAAGCGCGAATCCCTCGAGTTCACCTCGGATCTGGTATCCGACACCGCCGCCCTCCACGGTCTCGTCGCAGACATGGTCGCGGCCGCACCGGGAATACGCTGCCTGCGTGATCCCACGCGCGGCGGCCTCGCGACGACGCTGAACGAGTTGGCTGCGCAGTCGGGCGTGGGCATGGCCATCGACGAGGCCGCGATTCCCGTGCTGCCCCAGGTCGAGGCGGCGTGCGAGTTCCTGGGCCTCGATCCGCTCTACGTCGCCAACGAAGGCAAGCTGGTGTGCATCTGCGCGCCGGAGGATCAGGCTGCGCTGCTCGCGGCGATGCGGGCGCATCCCCTCGGCGCGCGCGCCGCCGCGATCGGGACGGTCGAGGCCGACGAGCACCGCTTCGTGCAGATGCGCACGCGCTTCGGCGGCCGGCGCGTGGTCGACTGGCTGTCCGGCGACCAGCTGCCGCGGATCTGCTGATGCGCATCCTGCTGCTCACGCGCAGCTTCAACAGCCTGACCCAGCGCCTGTACGTCGACCTGGTGGAGGACGGCCACACGGTCGCGGTCGAGTACGACATCGCCGAGTCGGTCACGGAGGAGGCGGCCGCAATGTTCGCGCCCGACGTGATCGTCGCCTCCTTCATGAGGCGGGCGATTCCCGAGAGCGTCTGGCGCAGGCATCTCTGCCTGGTGGTGCATCCGGGCATCGTGGGCGATCGCGGCCCGTCCGCGCTCGACTGGGCGATCCTCGAGGGCGAGCGCGAGTGGGGCGTCACCGTGCTGCAGGCCGAGGCCGAAATGGACGCCGGCCCGATCTGGGCCGCGGAGACTTTCCCGATGCGCGCGGCACGCAAGTCGAGCCTCTATCGCAACGAGGCGACCGAGGCGGCCTCGCGCGCCGTGCGGCTCGCGCTGGCCCGCGTCGCCGCCGCGGACTTCCACCCCGCTCCGCTCGCCGCGGGCGGCGGCCGCGGCCGGCTGCGTCCCGCGATGACCGACGCCGACCGGCGCGTCGACTGGGCGCGCGACGACACCGCCGCCGTGCTGGCGAAGATCCGCGCCTCCGACGGCGTGCCCGGCGTCCCGGACGAGCTGTTCGGCGTGCCCTGCCGCCTGTACGACGCGTGTGCCGAGCCCGGAAGCACGACGGCCACGCCGGGAACGCCGATCGCGCGGCGCGAACTCGCGGTGCTGCGCGCCACGCGCGACGGCGCGGTCTGGATCGGGCATGCGAAACGCCTGGACGCCGAGCGGACCTTCAAGTTGCCGGTCGGGCTCGCGTTCCCCGTTGAAGTGAGCGTCTTGCCGGAGCGCCCGGCCCCGCTCGACGCCGACACAGGCGGCTATCGCGACCTGCGCTACGAGGAGGCCGACGGCGTCGGCTACCTCCACTTCGCCTTCCACAACGGCGCGATGGGCACCCTACACTGCGAGCGCCTGCTTGCGGCGTATGGCCATGCACTCGCGCGGCCGACGCGCGTGCTGGTCCTGCTCGGCGGACCGGACTTCTGGTCCAACGGCATCCACCTCAATCTGATCGAGGCGGCCGACAGCCCCGCGGACGAATCCTGGCGCAACATCAACGCCATCGACGACGTCACGCGCGCGATCATCGAAACCGGGGACCGGCTGGTGGTCGCGGCGATGCAGGGCAACGCCGGCGCTGGCGGCGTGTTCATGGCGCTCGCCGCCGACCAGGTCTGGGCGCGCCAGGGCGTGCTGCTGAATCCGCACTACAAGAACATGGGCAACCTGTACGGCTCGGAGTACTGGACCTACCTGCTGCCGCAGCGGGTGAAGTCCGGGCCGCCCGCCGCGGTCATGCAGGACCGGCTGCCGGTGAGCGCGCGTCGTGCCCAGCGCATCGGGCTGCTCGACGCGGTCCTCGCCGCGGAACCCGCGCAGTTCCTGCGCGACGTGCGCGACCGCGCCGCGACGCTCGCCGCCGACCCGGCGCTGCCGGATCGCCTTGCCCGCAAGCGCGAGCGTCGCGCGGAGGACGAGGCGCGCCGGCCGCTCGCGGCCTATCGCGAGGCGGAACTCGCCGAGATGCGGCGCAACTTCTACGGATTCGATCCCAGCTATCACGTGGCGCGGTCGCACTTCATCCACAAGACCGCGCCGTCCTGGACCCCGCGCCACCTCGCCGTCCACCGCGAGCCGACGCGCGCCGCCCGCAAGGAGAACGCCTGATGGAGCGCATCACCGTCTCGATCCCGCCTACGCTCGCCGCGGAGTTCGACCGCCTGATAGAGGCGCGCGGTTACGGCAACCGGTCGGAAGCGTTCCGCGACCTCCTGCGCCGGGAGCTGGAAGCCCAGCGGCTCGCGGACGATCGCAACGGCCACTGCATCGCGACGCTGTCCTACGTCTACAACCACCACGAGCGCGACCTTGCCGAGCGCCTGACCCACCTCGCCCACGAGGCGCACGACCTGTCCGTCTCGACGATGCACGCCCACCTCGACCACGACCACTGCATCGAGGCGGTCATCCTGCGAGGTCCGGTCGCGGAGGTGCGCGCGTTCGCCAACCAGGTGACGGCCGAGCGCGGCGTGCGCCACGGCAGCCTCAACCTGGTCACCGTTGAGCGCCGCGAGGGCGGCCATCGCCATACCCATCTGCATCCGCGCACCTGAGGCTTGATCCAGCGCAAACCGCCGGGATCGCCGCCGGTAGGAAAATGAAGCCTTCTCGTCCTACGCGCCGGTCATGGAAACCCTGCCCCAGGAGGCCCTGCCCCTAGTCGCGCTCGCGTTCGCGCTTGGCGCCAAGCACGGCCTCGACGCGGACCACCTCGTCGCCATCGACGGCCTGACGCGGTTCAACGCGCAGACGCGGCCCGGGCTCGCGCGCTGGTGCGGAGTGCTGTTCTCGCTCGGACATGGCGCGGTGGTGATCGGGATCGCCGCCTTCGTCGGCCTCGCCGCCGGGCGCTGGATCGTCCCCGCCTGGCTGGAGACGACCGGCGCGTGGATATCCATCGGTTTTCTGACCGCGTTGGGCCTGCTCAATCTCGCTGCGGTGATCAAAGCCCCGCCCGACGCCCTGGTGCGGCCGGTGGGCCTGAAGGCCGGCTTCCTGGGGCGCGTCATGCGCACTTCGAACCCGGGAACCATCCTGCTCGTCGGAGCGCTGTTCGCCGTGTCGTTCGACACCGTGAGCCAGGCCGCCCTGTTCGCGCTCACCGCCTCGCAGCTGAGCAGTGCTTCGCTGGGAGTTGCCGCAGCCACCTCGTTCATGCTCGGGATGCTTCTCGCCGACGGCGTCAACGGCCTCTGGATCGCGTCGCTGATCAGGAATGCCGACCGCCGCGCCCGCATTGCGACGCGCATCATGGGTCTCGCCGTGGCGGGCTTGAGCCTGGGCGTGGCCGCGCTCGGCGCAGCGAAGCTCGTCTCGCCCGGCGTGGACGAATGGACCGAGGGACGCGAGCTGCTGATCGGCCTCGCCGTGGTCGCGCTCGTCGCCGCCAGCTTCGTGTTGGCGATGGCTTCCAGCCGCCTGCGGGGCGACAAGCCCCTTCCCCAGACTTCCCCCTGACTGCCTGCCATGCACACACGCGCCGGCAGGCCGCCAATCTGTAGGAAGTGTCTCTCATTCGTCCTACCAATCGCACTGTGCCCCGCCGTCGCTCATACGCAGGAGGCCACCACGCTGCCGCCCGTGGAAGTCGTCGGCAAGTACGACGACGCCACCGGACTGTGGGACGCCGCGAGCCAGGGCGCGATCACCCGCGAAGGCATCGCGCGGCGGCCGCTGCTGCGGCCGGGAGAGGTGCTCGAAGGCGTCCCCGGCATGATCGTCACCCAGCACTCGGGCGACGGCAAGGCGAACCAGTACTTCCTGCGCGGCTACAACCTGGACCACGGGACCGACTTCGCCACCTGGGTCGCGGGCATGCCGGTGAACATGCCCACGCACGCGCACGGCCAAGGCTATACCGACCTGGGATTTCTCATCCCCGAGCTCATCTCGGGCGTCCGCTTCGGCAAGGGCCCATACTTCGCGGAGGACGGGGACTTCTCGTCGGTCGGCACCGCGCGCATCGGCTACGCGAACCGCCTGCCATCGTCGATCGCCACGGTCACCGCCGGCTCCTTCGACTACGCCCGCGCCCTGCTGGCGGGCAGTCCCGTCCTGGGGCCCGGGAACCTGCTCTACGCGCTCGAGTACCAGACCGCCGACGGGCCGTGGGATGTCCCCAGCAACTTCGGCAAGTACAACGGCGTGCTGCGCTATGTGCAATCCGGCGCCGACTGGGACTTCAACGTCACCGGAATGGCCTACAGGGCCGATTGGACTGCGACGGACCAGATTGCGCGCCGCGCCGTCGACCAGGGCCTCATCGGCCGCTTCGGTTCGCTCGATCCGTCGGCCGGCGGCTCCTCGCGCCGCTACAGCCTGTCGACCGAGTGGCGCCGCTCCCGCGACGGCGTGACCGACACCGCTGCCGCCTATGCCATCCGCTCGCGCCTCAACCTGTTCTCCAACTTCACGTACTTCCTCGACAACCCGGTGAACGGCGACCAGTTCGAGCAGGCCGAGGAACGCACGGTGTTCGGCGCCCACGGCAGCCGCGCATGGGCGACGTCGTGGGACGGCCGGAGCATGGTGAACACCCTGGGGCTGCAGGCCCGCCGCGACCGCATCGACCCGGTGGCGCTTTACGCGACCGCCGGCCGCGAGCGGCTCTCGACGACGCGCGAGGACCGGGTGACGCAGTCCAGCGTCGCGCCCTACGTTTCGAACGCGATCGAGTGGACCCCCTGGCTGCGCTCGCTCGCCGGGCTGCGGGCGGATTTCTACCGCTTCGATGTCGATGCGGACATCCCCGAGAACGCCGGCGACCGCAGCGATTCCATCGTTTCCCCGAAGCTGTCGCTCGTGTTCGGCCCGTGGGCGCAGACCGAGTACTTCGCGAACTTCGGGCGCGGCTTCCACAGCAACGACGCGCGCGGCACCACCATCACGGTCGATCCCAAGACCGGCGATCCGGCCCGGCAAGTCGATCCCCTCGTGCGCACCACCGGCTACGAGATCGGCGCGCGCACCCAGGCCGTCCGCGGCCTGCTCGCCTCCGTGGCGCTGTGGCGCCTGGACCAGGATTCGGAGCTCCTGTTCGTGGGCGATGCCGGGACGACGGAGGCGAGCCGCCCGTCGCGGCGGACCGGCGTCGAGCTGCTCCTGCAGTACGTGCCCCTGCGCTGGCTGGCGTTCGACGCGACTGCAGCCTTCACGCGGGCGCGGTTCGACGACGACGATCCCGCCGGAGACTACATCCCCGGCGCGCCGGACCGCATCGCCTCGGCGGGCGTCACGGTGGACGGCCTGAACGGCTGGTTCGGCGCGCTGCGCTGGCGCTACTTCGGCCCGCGGCCGCTGATCGAGGACGGCAGCGTGCGCTCGTCCTCGACGTCCCTCGTGAACGGCCGCGTCGGCTACGTCGTCAACCGTCAGATCCGCGTCTTCCTCGACGTCTTCAACCTGTTCGATCGCGAAGCGGACGACATCGCGTACTTCTACACCTCGCAGCTGCGCAACGAGCCGGCGCCGGTCGACGACATTCACTTCCATCCGGTGGAGCGGCGCGCGTTCCGTGTGTCCGTCACCGCGAGCTTCTAAGGAGCCCCATTGCCATGCCTGCTCGCCTCCGCATCGGCCTCGCCGCGCTCGCCGCGGCCGTTTCGTTCGCCGCCAGCCTCGCACGGGCCGAGTCGCCCGAGGAATGGGTGAAGCTCGGCGCGCGCGTGCACGGAGGCTTCGGAACTTACATCGCGCTCGGCATCCGCGTCGGGCTCGACGCCGTCGAGCAGCTCGGCGCCAAGCCGCGCGAGCTCGACGTGACCGTGTACGACGGCGTTGCCACGCCCTGCCCGTGCATCGCCGACGGCATCATGATCGCCACCACCGCCAGCCCGGGACAGGGCACCCTGCGCGTGGCCGCGGAAAAGGCACCGGCCGAGCACATGGCGGTGGTCGTGATCCGCAGCCGCAGCAGCGGCCGCGCGCTGCGCTACACCCTTCCCGACGCGCTACGCGGGCGGCTGGTCGAGTGGAACAAGGCGCACGACCCGATGGGCCGCTGGAAGGTGGTTATGGAAACGCCGGAAGCGCAGCTCTTCGCGCGCGAGACGCTCTCGCCCACGTTCGTGCCCAGGTAGGGCCCTCCGGCCCGCTACACCCCGATTCCCTGGGTCACGCCCTGGCACTCCGCGTGCCACAGTTCCGCCATGTCGGCGGTCGCGTAGTCCTTGAAGCACGGCGTGCCCAGCGTGTAGTGCAGCAGCTTGGCGCCGTAGTTGTCCGGATACTCGGTCGTGAGCCAGTTCCATTCCCGCGGCAGCTCGCCGACCGCCTCGTCCGGCAGCCATGCGAAGCGGTGCAGGTGCGAGCCCGGATGGGTCATCACGTACTCGGGCGTCAGGCAGCGGTTGAGCGGATGGCCCGCGTTCCAGAGGATGACGCTCGACCAGTTCTTGCGCGGATAATCCTGGTTCTTGTTGCCGAGGTACTTGTCCGCGGCCTTGGTCTTGTAATCGTGCTTCACCACCAGCGCCGCCTTGGAGTCGTCGCGCAGGGCCCAGAGGTCGGCGATGTCGCCGAGGCAGATCATGTCCCCGTCGGCGAAGACGGCCCAGCCCTCGAAGTCGCACAGGAAAGGCGTGAGGAAGCGCGAGTAGATGAACGCGTTGGAGCCGTCGGTGTGCGTCTCGCGATAGCCCTTCAGCATATTCAGCGCCAGCGGCGCGAAGCAGACGGGCTGGCTCGCACGCGCGATGATGCTCTGGCAGAACGTGTGATAGGCGACGGCCTCGCGCTGGTCGAAGCCGATGAACATGCGGATCATGGGTTGTCCCGGAATGCGGTGGCCATGCGGAGATTATCGCGGCCGTCCGCGGCGCGGACCTGCCGAATCGGCGCACCCGCGACAATTTTGCCGCGCTCAGCTGCCGTTTTCGGGCACCGGGCCCGCAGGCGGCGCCTATGGATGTCATAGGAGGACGGTATTGGATCACCCTGCAGGAACAACCTACAGTCGAGCCGTGTTACCCAACGTCAAAGGAGCCGGTCATGTCGAATGAAGCGAAATGCCCTTTCGCCGCCCTGCACGGCGGCAGAACGACCGCGGCTACGCAGTCCAACCGTGACTGGTGGCCCAGCCGCCTGGACCTCGGCATCCTGCGCCAGCATTCCGAGAAATCGGACCCGATGGGCGGGCGGTTCAACTACGCCGAGGCGTTCCGCAAGCTGGACTACACCGCGCTCAAGAAGGATCTGCATGCGCTGATGACCGACTCGCAGGACTGGTGGCCCGCGGACTGGGGCCATTACGGCGGCCTGTTCATCCGCATGGCCTGGCACAGCGCGGGCACCTACCGCATCGCGGACGGCCGCGGCGGCGGCGGCACCGGCAACCAGCGCTTTGCGCCGGTCAACAGCTGGCCCGACAACGGCAACCTCGACAAGGCGCGCCGGCTGCTGTGGCCGATCAAGAAGAAGTACGGCAAGGCCATCTCCTGGGCCGACCTGATGATCCTCGCGGGCAATGTCGCGCTGGAATCCATGGGCTTCAAGACCTTCGGATTCGGCGCCGGCCGCCCGGACATCTGGCACCCGGAGGAGGACATCAACTGGGGCACCGAGAACACCTGGCTGGGCGATAACCGCTACTCCGGCGACCGCGAGCTCGCCAATCCGCTCGGCGCGGTGCAGATGGGTCTCATCTACGTGAATCCCGAGGGCCCGAACGGAAACCCCGACCCCGTCGCATCCGGCCGCGACGTGCGCGAGACCTTCGCGCGCATGGCGATGAACGACGAGGAGACTGTCGCGCTGGTGGCTGGTGGACACACGTTCGGCAAGGCGCACGGCGCCGGCGATCCGAAGCTGGTGGGACGCGAGCCGGAGGGCGCGCCCCTCGAGGAAATGGGGCTCGGCTGGAAGAACGCCTTCGCCTCCGGCAAGGGCGTGCACACCACCACCAGCGGCATCGAGGGCGCGTGGAAACCCAATCCGACCCGGTGGGACATGGGCTACTTCGACATGCTGTTCGGCTACGAGTGGGAGCTGGTGAAAAGCCCGGCCGGCGCGTGGCAATGGCTGGCGAAGGACGTAAGACCGGAGCACATGATCCCGGACGCGCACGACCCGTCCAGGAAGCACCGTCCGATGATGACCACGGCGGACCTGTCGCTGCGCTTCGACCCCGCGTACGAGAAGGTCTCGCGCAGGTTCCACCGGAACCCGCAGGAATTCGCCGACGCCTTCGCGCGCGCCTGGTTCAAGCTCACCCACCGCGACATGGGGCCGCGCGTGCGCTACATCGGCCCCGAGGTACCGTCCGAAGAGCTCATCTGGCAGGACCCCGTCCCGGCGGTGGACCACCCGCTGGTCGACGCGCGGGACGTCGCGACACTCAAGCGCCAGATCCTCGGCTCCGGCCTCGCGATTCCGCAGCTCGTGCGCACGGCCTGGGCATCGGCCGCGACGTTCCGCGGCTCCGACAAGCGCGGCGGCGCCAACGGCGCGCGCATCCGCCTCGCGCCGCAGAAGGACTGGGAAGCGAACCAGCCAGCCGAGCTCGCGGCAGTGCTGCAGAAACTCGAGGGCATCCGCGAGGCGTTCAACGCCGCGCAGACCGGCGGGAAGCGCATCTCCCTCGCCGACCTCATCGTGCTGGGCGGCTGCGCGGCTGTCGAAGAGGCTGCACGCAAGGCCGGACGCACGATCGAGGTCCCGTTCTCGCCCGGCCGCACCGACGCTACGCCGGCGCAGACCGACGCGTCGTCCTTCGCCGTACTGGAGCCGGTCGCCGACGGCTTCCGCAACTACGTCCGCGCGGGCGTGCAGACGCCGGCGGAAGAGCTGCTGCTCGATCGGGCCCAGCTCATGACGCTCACCGCGCCCGAGATGACGGTTTTGGTCGGCGGCATGCGCGCCCTGAACGCGAACGTCGCGCAGTCGGCGCACGGCGTCCTCACCGCGACGCCCGGAGCGCTGACCAACGACTTCTTCGTCAACCTGCTCGACATGGCCACCGAGTGGCGTCCGGCTGCGATCGCGGGACTCTACGAGGGGGTCGATCGCGCCACCGGCCGGGTGAAGTGGACCGGCACGCGCGCCGATCTCGTGTTCGGCTCGAACTCCGAGCTGCGCGCGCTGGCCGAGGTCTATGCCAGCGACGACGCGCGGGAGAAGTTCGTGCAGGACTTCGTCGCTGCGTGGAACAAGGTGATGAACCTGGACCG
>Ga0209254_10000483_pt1 | contig 32224 bp, 30 predicted proteins | sample FrelakmetDIP11DI_FD_187148 | JGI IMG/M metagenome (GOLD analysis project Ga0209254, IMG submission 187148) | Freshwater lake sediment microbial communities from the University of Notre Dame, USA, for methane emissions studies - DIP11 DI (SPAdes)... | ecosystem: Environmental > Aquatic >... | reverse complement strand
GCGACGGAAGGAGAGTGAGCATGTCCGTCACCGCCGAGGCAGTGAAGGCGCTTCGTGAACGCACTGGCGCCGGAATGATGGAATGCAAGAAGGCCCTCGTGGAGTCGAACGGCGACCTCGAGGCTGCCGCCGAGGCAATGCGGAAATCGGGTCTCGCCAAGGCCGACAAGAAGGCCGGGCGCATTGCCGCCGAAGGTGTGGTGGTGATCGAGCGCGCCGCCGACGGGCGCAGCGCGGTGCTGGTCGAGGTGAACTCCGAGACTGATTTCGTGGCGCGCGAGAACGACTTCCAGACCTTCGCTCACGACGTTGCGAAGCTCGTGCTCGCTGTGAAACCGGCGAGCATCGAGGCCCTGATGGAGGCGAAGCTGCCGTCGGGGCAGACGGTCGAGGAGACGCGCCGCGCGCTGATCGCACGCATCGGCGAGAACATCGGTGTGCGCCGCTTCGAGATCGTGACGGGCGCGGTGCCGCTCGCCACCTACCTGCACGGCAGCCGCATCGCGACCGTCGTCGTGCTTGAGGGCGGCGACGCCGCCCTCGGCCATGACCTCGCCATGCACGTCGCCGCGATCAATCCGCAATACCTCGCCGCCGAGGATGTCCCGGCGGACCAGGTCGAGAAGGAGCGCCAGATCTTCATCTCGCAGGCTGCCGGTGATCCGAAACTCGCGGGGAAGCCACAGGAAGTGCTCGCCAAGGCCTCGGAGGGCAAGCTGCGCAAGTTCCTCGGCGAGATCACGCTGCTCGGCCAGCCGTTCGTGAAAGACGACAAGCAGTCGGTGGCGCAGGTGCTCAAGGCGGCCAACGCCCGGGTGCTGCGCTTCGTACGCTACGAGGTCGGCGCGGGCATCGAGAAGAAGCAGGAGAACTTTGCGGCGGAAGTGATGGCGCAGGTTCGCGGCGCCTGAGCCGCGGCCGGTTCGCCCGATCGTCCACGTGGAACCCCGCGCAGGCGGGGTTCCTTATAATGGCTCCCGGTCACGAGGCGATCCTCCCGATGGCTGCAAAAGAAGACGGCAAACCGGCCCACCGACGCGTCCTTGTCAAGCTGTCCGGCGAGGCCCTGATGGGCGACGCCGACTACGGGATCGACCCGGCCTTCCTGAAGCGCCTCGCCGCCGAGATCGGCGCCATGCGCGAGACCGGCACCGAAGTGGCTATCGTGATCGGCGGCGGCAACATTTTCCGCGGTGCGGGCCTCGCGCGGGCCGGCATGGATCGGGTCACCGCTGACCACATGGGCATGCTTGCGACGGTGATGAACTCGCTGGCCCTGCAGGACTCGCTCGAGTCCATTGGCGTCTTCGTACGAGTGCAGTCCGCGATCCGTATCAACGAGGTCTGCGAGGACTACATCCGACGCCGCGCGATGCGACACCTCGAGAAAGGGCGGGTCGTGATCTTTGCCGCGGGCACGGGCAACCCGTTTTTCACGACCGATTCGGCGGCGAGCCTGCGCGCCATCGAGGTCGAGGCCGACCTGCTCGTGAAGGCGACCAAGGTGGACGGAGTCTACGACTCCGACCCCGTGAAGAACCCCGCGGCGCGCCGCTACGACCGCCTCACCTACGACCAGGTGCTCGACCAGCGCCTCGCCGTGATGGACGCGACCGCGATCGTGCTGTGCCGCGATCACGACCTGCCGCTGCGTGTGATCAACCTCAACGAGCCCGGTGCGCTGCTGCGCGCCGCGCGTGGCGAGGACGTCGGAACACTGGTGACGAAATAGGCGGCCGCGCGCCGCCCACGGAGACCGCCCATGATCGAGGACGTCAAGAAGGACGCGGCCGAGCGCATGTCGAAATGCGTCGCGGCGCTCAGGAACGAACTCAAGAAGCTCCGCACCGGGCGCGCCAACACGACGCTGCTCGAGCACGTGCGGGTCGACTACTACGGCAGCGAAGTTCCGTTGCAGCAGGTCGCCAACGTTGCCGTCGAGGATGCCCGCACGCTGACGGTCGTCCCGTGGGAGAAGCAGCTGGTGCCGGCGATCGAGAAGGCGATCATGAAATCGGACCTCGGGCTGATGCCGGCCACGGCGGGCACCGTCATCCGCGTTCCGCTCCCCGCGCTGACCGAGGAGCGGCGGCGCGACCTCAGCAAGGTCGTGCGTCACGAGGGCGAGAATGCGCGCGTCGCAATCCGCAACGTGCGCCGCGACGTGATGCAGGAACTCAAGGAGATGCTGAAGGAGAAGATGATCTCCGAGGACGACGACCACCGCGCCCACGACGAGATCCAGAAGCTCACCGACAAGTACGTCGCCGAGGTGGACCATGTCGTGGCGGAAAAAGAAAAGGAACTGATGCAGGTCTGAACGAGTGGCGCCTCGACCGGGTACGCCGCGCCACGTCGCCGTCATCATGGACGGCAACGGGCGCTGGGCTTCGCGCCGCGCGCTGCCTCGCCATCTCGGACACCGCGCCGGCGTGCGCGCCGTCCGGGCCACGGTCGAGGGGTGTGCGCGACGTGGTGTCGAGGCGCTCACCCTGTTCGCGTTCTCGAGCGAGAACTGGGGCCGGCCGGACGAGGAGGTCGCGCGGCTCATGGAACTGTTCGTCGAGGCGATGGATCGTGAGGTGGACGAGCTCGACCGCAACGGCATCCGAGTGCGGTTCATCGGCGAGCGGGCGTTGCTGAAGCCACACCTCGTCGAGCGCATCGCAGCGGCCGAGAGCCGGACTGCGAACAACACCCAGATGACGGTGTATGTCGCCCTCTCCTACGGTGGACGCTGGGACATCGTGCGCTCCGCCCGGCGTCTCGCCGCGCGCGCCGTCGCGGGCGAACTGCGACCCGAGGACATCGACGAGACGGCGCTCGCCGCCGGGCTCGAGCTTGCCGGCGTGCCCGACCCCGACCTCTTCATCCGGACCGGCGGCGAGCAGCGCATCAGCAACTTCCTGCTCTGGAACCTCGCCTACACAGAGCTGTATTTCTGTGACGTGTTGTGGCCCGAGTTCGGCGATGCCGACCTCGAGCGCGCGTTTCACCATTTCGCGAGTCGCCAGCGCCGCTTCGGCCTCACCAAGGACCAGGTGGCAGGTGCTTAGCGGCCTGCGCCAGCGCATCGTGACCGCGCTGCTGCTCGCGGCAGCACTGGTCGCGATCCTGTTCTGGCTGCCTGCCGGGATTGCGGTCGCGGCCGTCATGCTGGTTGTCGCGGCCGGCGCCTGGGAGTGGTCCGGCTTCGCGGGGCTCGCGCGGCCGCCAGCGCGCCTTGCCTACGTGGCCGCTGTCGGGCTCGCGATCGGCGCCACGTGGTGGCTCACGGCGACACCTGCGACGCTGCGACTCCTTCTGATGGGCGCGGTGGTCTGGTGGCTCATCGCCTTCATTTGGATTCTCGTGGGCACGGCGCGAGGTGGGGCATCGGGTGCGGCCGCGGCTGGCTTCCTGGTGCTGGTGCCGGCGGCCGTGGCCATCGGTCGGCTGGTCGAGATCGAGCCAGCCGGTCGCACCTACTTGTTCGTACTCGTGCTCCTGGTCGCAGCCGCTGACATCGGCGCGTACTTCGGTGGACGCCAGTTCGGAAGGCACAAGCTTGCTCCCCGCGTGAGCCCGGGGAAGACCTGGGAAGGTGTCGTCGCAGGCGTGCTCGCCGCCGGGGTCGCGGCGGTGCTGACCGGCCGCCTGCTCGGGATGCCCGTGCTGGCGTGGGTCGGCGTCTGCCTCGGGGTCGTGCTCCTTTCAGTCGTCGGCGATCTTCTCGAAAGCATGTTCAAGCGGCGCGTCGGGCTGAAGGACAGCAGCGGCCTGCTGCCCGGTCACGGCGGCGTGCTGGATCGCGTCGACAGCCTGACGGCCGCGGCCCCGGCGTACCTGCTGGGACTGCTGCAGCTCGGAGTTGTCGGATGATGCGCGTTGCGGTCCTCGGCAGCACCGGCAGCATCGGCGTGAGCACGCTCGACGTGCTCGCGCGTCATCACGACCGCTTCGAGGTTGCGGCGCTGGCCGCCTCGGCGAGCGACGGCCGCCTCCTCGAGCAGTGCCTGCGCCACCGCCCGCGGGTGGCGGTGCTGCAGTCCCCGGAGGCGACGGCCCGGCTGGATGCGGCGCTGCGTGCGCAGGGCGCTCGCATCGAGGTGCGCTGCGGGAGCGAGGCGCTCGCCGATTGCGCCAGGGCTCCGGACGTGGACATCGTCATGGCCGCGATTGTCGGTGCGGCGGGTCTGCCCTCGACGCTCGCCGCGGCAGGCGCGGGAAAGCGGGTGCTGCTCGCCAACAAGGAGTCGCTGGTGGTCGCAGGGCCCATCCTGATCGAGTCGGCGCGTGCGGGAGGTGCGACCCTGATCCCGATCGACAGCGAGCACAACGCGATCTTCCAGTGCCTGCCGCCTGGTCTCGAGACCGGCCGGGCGGCGCACGGTGTGCGACGTATCCTGCTCACCGCCTCCGGCGGGCCATTCCTTCGCGCCCCGCGCGAGCAGATGGCCCGGGCGACGCCTGATCAGGCCTGCGCACACCCGCGCTGGAACATGGGACGCAAGATCTCGGTGGACTCCGCGACTCTGATGAACAAGGGTCTCGAGCTGATCGAGGCCTGCCTGCTGTTCGGTATGGAACCGTCGCAGGTGGAAGTGGTCGTACATCCGCAGAGCATCGTTCACTCGCTGGTGGAATACGTGGACGGATCGATCCTCGCCCAGCTCGGCAATCCGGACATGCGTACGCCGATTGCGCATGCGCTCGGGTGGCCGGAGCGCATCGCCTCCGGTGTACAATCACTCGATTTGGCGGCGGTGGCGCGCCTCGATTTCGAGCCGCCGGACGCGGATCGCTTTCCGGCCCTGCGCCTCGCCAGGGCCGTGGCGGAGTCGGGTGGAACGGCGCCCGCAGCGCTGAATGCGGCAAACGAGGTGGCAGTGGCCGGATTCCTTGCGGGCCGGTTGGGCTTCCTCGGAATTCCCCGGTTGATCGAGGAGGTGCTGGAGCACCACCAGAATGGCCCGGCCGTGGCGCTCGACGCGGTTATGGAAACCGATCGCTGGGCGCGCGAACTGGCGGAGAGATTGCTGGCCGAGACGGCCGTGGCACAGACATGACGATACTTAGCTACGTTCTCGCGTTCATCGTGGCGATCGGCGTCCTGGTCGCCGTGCACGAGTACGGTCATTTCTGGATGGCCAGGCGCCTGGGCATCCGGGTGCTGCGCTTCTCGATCGGTTTCGGGCGTCCGCTCTGGTCGCGGCGCGGCAAGAGCGGCACCGAGTACGTGCTCGCCGCGATACCGCTTGGCGGCTACGTGAAACTGCTCGACGAGCGGGAGGGGCCGGTGGATCCCGCGGTGCTCGCACAGGCCTACAACCGCAAGCCCGTCTGGGCGCGCATCCTCGTGCTGCTGGCCGGGCCGCTCGCCAACTTCCTGTTCGCGGTCGCCGCCTACTGGGTGCTGTTCGTCGCGGGCGTCCCGACCCTGAAGCCGGTGGTAGGCGAGGTCACGGCCGACTCGATGGCGGCGCGCGCCGGACTGAGGGCAGGCGACGAGATCGTCGGCGTGGGCTCGCACGACACGACCTCCCGCGAAGCCGCGGTGCTCGCTTTGCTCCAGGAACTGATGAACGCCTCGCCCATCACCCTGCGTGTGCAGGACGGGGAGGGCAATGCGCGCAGCGTCGAGCTGAGGCCGGAGGGCGACCGCCGCGAACTCACTGAGCCGGGCGCACTCCTGCCGGGGCTGGGCTTCGAGTTCTGGTATCCGCGCATTCCAGCGCGGGTCGGCAAGGTGCTGCCGGGCAGCCCAGCCGAACGCGCCGGGCTGCGCGAAGGCGACGAGATCGTCAACGTGGACGGGCAGGCTGTGTCCGACTTCGAGGGCCTGGTCGCGCTGGTACAGCCTCGTCCTGGCCAGCGACTCGAGCTGTCGGTGCTGCGCGACGGCGACACGATCCCGGTGCCCGTCGAGGTTGAGTCACAGCGCGAGGGCGAGCGCCTCGTCGGGCGAATCGGACTGCAACCCGCGCCGCCGGCGGAGCTGCCCGACGGCATGCGTACGCTCGAGCGTCATGCCCCGCTGGCCGCGCTTACCCGCGCCACGGAGAAGACCTGGGACATGTCGGTGCTGACGGTCCGGATGCTCTGGAACGTGGCCACCGGTGACGTCTCGGTCAAGAACCTGAGCGGCCCGATCAACATAGCCGAGTACGCGGGTTTCTCCGCGCGACAGGGCGTGCTCGCCTTCCTCTCCTTCCTCGCAATCGTGAGCGTGAGCCTGTTCGTGCTGAACCTGCTGCCGATCCCGATTCTCGATGGGGGCCAGATCGTCTTCCAGCTCGCCGAACTCGCCAAGGGCAGCCCGCTCTCCGACCGGGCACAGGCGGTCGGCCAGCAGATCGGGCTGTTCCTGCTGCTCGTGCTCATGAGCTTCGCGTTCTACAACGACCTCTCGCGGTTGTTCAGCTGAGCCGCACATGCGACTCAAGCTCCTGGCCGTGATCCCGGCCGTGTTCGCCGTACCTGCCGTGATCGCGCAGGACAATCCCGCCGCTTTCACCGTTGGCGACATCCGCGTCGAGGGCCTGCAGCGGATCAGCGAAGGAACGGTCTTCAACTACCTGCCGGTCAACATCGGCGACCGCCTCGACCAGCAGCGCGTCGAGGAAGCCCTGCGGGCCCTCTACGGCACCGGTTTCTTCAGCGACGTCGAGCTGCGCCGTGAGGGCGGGACGCTGGTCGTCGCCGTGCAGGAGCGGCCGTCGATCGAGAGCTTCACGATCGAGGGCAACAAGGACATCAAGACCGAGGATCTGGAGAAGTCGCTGCGCAACGTCGGCCTCGCCCGCGGCAAGACCTTCAACGAGTCGACGCTCGACGAGGTGAAGCGCTTCCTCACCGACCAGTACTACTCGCGCGGCAAGTACGGCGTGCGTGTCGACACGAAGGTCGAGGAGTTGCCCGACAACCGCGTCAGGATCGCCATCGACATCACCGAGGGCAAGCGCTCGAAGATCCGCCAGATCAACATCGTCGGCAACGAGGCATTCGACGATGACGAACTGCTCGGCCAGCTCAAGCTGCGCACCCCGAACTGGCTGTCGTGGTACCGGCAGGACGACCGTTACTCGCGCGAGGAACTCTCCGGCGACCTCGAGAAGCTGCGCTCGTACTACCTCGACCGCGGCTACGCGAACTTCGACGTCACGTCCACCCAGGTCACCATCGCGCCCGAGCGCGACGACATGTTCGTCACGATCAACGTCGAGGAAGGCGAGGTCTACCGCATCTCCGAGGTCAAGATCGCGGGCGACCTCGTCGTTCCGGAAGAGGACCTGCGCGGCCTCGTGCAGGTGCGCAAGGGTGACGTGTTCTCGCGCCGCATGCTCACGACGACCACCGAGCTCATGGCGCTGCGACTCGGACAGGACGGCTACGCCTTCGCCAAGATCGACCCGGTCTCGCAGGAGAACAAGGAGACCAAGGAGATCGCGGTCACCTTCCTGGTGGATCCGGGCGACCGAGCCTATGTGCGACGCATCAATTTCAACGGCACCACGAGCATCAACGACGACGTGCTGCGCCGTGAGATGCGCCAGATGGAGGGCGGTTACCTCTCGAACGCAGCGGTGGAGCGCTCGAAGCTGCGACTGCAGCGCCTGCCCTACATCGAGCAGGTCGAAGTCGAGACCACGCCGGTGCCGGGTTCGACCGACCTCGTCGACGTCGACTTCACGATCAAGGACGGCCTGCCCGGGCAGTTCAGCGGCGGCATCGGTTACTCGGAGGCACAGTCGGTGCTGCTGAACGGCAGCTTTGTGCACAGCAACTTCATGGGCACCGGCAACCGGGTGGCGGCCGAGGCGAACGCGGGCCAGTACAGCAAGGTCTTCAGTCTTTCGCACACCGACCCGTACACGACCATCGATGGCGTGTCGCGCACGGTCAGTGCCACCTGGCGCCGTATCTCGCAGTTCACCCAGGCCTCGTCGGACTTCGAGACCGACACCGGCACATTGGCGCTGGACTATGGCTGGCCGATCTCCGAGAACCAGTCACTGCGCCTCGGCGTGGCGGCGCAGCGCTCGGACCTGCTCACCGACCCGAACAACAGCGCGGATCAGGCGCTGGTGTGGGTGCAGAACAACGGCGACACGTACACGCGGAACGCCAACTACGGCATGCCGCCGATCGCCTACGAGTACTACGGCACGAAGTTCGACACCTACTCGCTGGTGTTCGGCTGGGGCTACGACTCGAGGAACCGCGGCATCTTCGCCGACCGCGGCGCGCGTCACCGGCTGAATCTGAGCTACACGCTGCCGTTCAGCGGCGTCGAGTTCTACACCGTCAACTACGATTACCTGCAGTTCATCCCGATCAACCGCTGGTTCACGTTCCTGTGGAACACCGAGTTCGGCTACGGCTTCGACATTGGCGACACGACCTCCATCCCGCCGTACCGACGCTTTTTCGCCGGCGGCCCCGAGAGCGTGCGCGGCTTCGAGGGAAGCCGTCTCGGGCCGAAGGACTCCTTCGGCAATCCCTACGGCGGCAACCTCAAGTTCACGAGCCAGTTCGAGCTGCTGCTGCCGATGCCGGACAAGTGGCGCAACAGTGCGCGCTTCAGCGTGTTCTTCGACGCGGGCAACGTGTTCTCCACCGACAGTGTCACCTATACCGGAAAGGACGGAGTGACGCCGGTCGAGTACGATTTCGATCTCGGTGAAATCAAGCTCTCGACGGGCGTGGCCGTGCAGTGGCTCGCGCCTCTCGGCGTCTTCCGCTTCAGTTTTGCCTTCCCGCTCAATGCGAAGGACGGCACGGACGTCCTCTATGCCGACCAGACCGAAGGCTTCCAGTTCTCGATCGGACAGGCTTTCTGAGGATCTCCGCTCCATGCGCATCAAGACGCCGACCCTGGTCCTCGTGACGCTCGCCATCGCCGCGCTGCCGCTCGGCGCCGCCCGGGCCCAGGCGAAGATCGGCGTGGTCAACGTGGCGCGCCTGCTGCAGGAAGCGCCACAGGCCCAGGCCGCGTCCCGGGCGCTCGAGAGCGAGTTCGCGGTCCGCCGACGCGAGCTCGAGAGCCAGCAGAAGGACCTCAGGGCGCGGGAAGAGAAGCTCTCGAAGGACGGGGCCGTGATGTCCGAGGGCGATCGCCGCAACGCCGAGAAGGCGCTCCGCGATGGCCAGCGCGAACTGGCACGCAAGCAGAACGAGTTCCTGGAGGATCTGAACGTCCGTCGCAACGAGGCCCTCGGCCAGCTGCAGCGCACGGTGCTGCAGGAAGTGCAGAGCTACGCGAAGAGCGCCGGGCTCGACGTCGTCGTGGCCGACGCGCTCTACGCGAGCCCGGCGGTGGACATCACCGCGCAGGTGCTTGCGGCACTGCAGGCGCGCAAGGGCGCGCCGCCCGCCAAGCCCTGAGCGCTGCCTTACCGGATCCGGCGAATATGCCGCTGCGTCTCGCCGAGCTGGCCGTCCGTTTCGGTTGCGAGCTGCGCGGCGATCCGGACGCGACCGTCGAGCGCGTCGCGCCGCTCGCCGAGGCCGGGCCGGGCGAACTCGCCTTCCTCGCCAACCCGCGCTACCGCCGCTACCTGGCCGGGACGCGCGCCACGGCGGTCGTGCTGGACGCATCCGCCGCGGACACCTGTCCGACTTCGGCGCTGATCGCAAACAATCCGTACGCGACTTATGCGCGCATCGCGCAGCTGCTGCACCCGGTGGCGCCGACCACGCCCGGCCGGCACGCCAGTGCGGTGGTCGAGGAAGGCGCGATCGTGGACGAGTCCGCCTGGATCGGGCCCCAGTGCTTCATTGCACGCGGCGCGCGGATCGGGCCGCGAGTCTTCGTTGGACCCTCATCGGTCGTCTTCGCGAACGCCAGCATCGGTGCCGACAGCCGCCTCGTGGCGCGAGTCACGATCTGCGAGGCGGCACGCATCGGTCAGCGCTGCGTCGTGCATCCCGGCGCGGTGATCGGTGCCGACGGCTTCGGCCACGCGCCGGATACTGGCGGACACGTGAAGGTGCCACAACTCGGCGCGGTCGTGATCGGCGATGACGTAGACATAGGCTGCAATACCACGATCGACCGCGGTGCCATCGGCGACACCGAGATAGGCGATGGCGTGAAGATCGACAACCTCGTGCAGGTGGGTCACAACGTGCGCATCGGCGAGCACACCGTGATCGCGGCATGCTCCGGTATCTCCGGGAGCGCAGTGATCGGTCGCCGCTGCATGCTGGGCGGCATGGTGGGCGTCGTCGGACACCTCGAGATCTGCGACGACGTGGCGGTCACCGGGCGCACGATGGTGTCGAGCTCGATCCGGCAGCCTGGTGTCTATTCCAGCGGCCTGCCGGCCGATGAGGCAGCCCGCTTCCGGCGCAATGCCGCGCGCTTCCGCACGCTGGACGAGCTGGCGAAGCGCGTGCGGCGGCTGGAGGCCGGCTCCGGGACGGGGGAGGAGAAGGACCATGACGACGAGTGAGAACAGCGGATTCGGAATCGACGAAGTGATGAGACGATTGCCGCACCGCTATCCGATGCTGCTCGTGGATCGCGTCCTCGAGTGCGTGGCGGGGGAACGTATCGTCGCGCTCAAGAACGTCACCGCGAACGAGCAATTCTTCGTCGGACATTTTCCCGGCCGGCCGGTGATGCCCGGCGTGATCGTGCTCGAGGCCCTGGCGCAGACGGCCGGGATACTCACCTTCGTCACCGCCGGCATCTACCCCGACGAGACCGTGAAGTTCTATTTCGCCGGCATCGACAAGGCGCGGTTCCGCAGGCCGATCGTGCCGGGCGACCAGATCAGGCTGCGGGCGACGCTCGAGCGGCGCATCCGCACGATCTGGAAGTACGCTACGGTGGCCGAGGTGGCAGGCGAGGAAGTCGCCTCCGCCGAGATGATGGTGATGCCGGGTTGAGTCCGGCGTGATTGCGGTCGACGGGAGACATTGATGGCAGCGAGCATCCACCCCACCGCGGTGATCGCGGCGGACGCCGAACTCGGCGACGGCGTCGAGGTCGGCGCCTACACGGTGATCGGCCCGGGCGTCGTGATCGGCGCGAATACCCGTATCGGACCGCACGCGCTGATCCAGGGCCCGACGCGCATCGGCGCCGACAACCAGATCTTCCAGTTCGCGTCGGTCGGCTCCGCGCCCCAGGACAAGAAGTACAAGGGTGAGCCCACGCGCCTCGAGATCGGCGACCGCAACGTGGTCCGTGAGTGCGTCACGCTGAACCGCGGCACCACCAAGGACCAGGGCGTCACGGTGATCGGCAGCGACAACCTGTTCATGGCCTATGCACACGTCGCCCACGACTGCCTCGTAGGCAGCAACTGCGTGCTCGCCAACAGCGCCACGCTTGGCGGTCACGTGCACCTCGGCGACTGGGTGATCATGGGCGGCTTCTCCGGGGTGCACCAGTTCTGCAAGGTGGGTGCGCACGCATTCATAGCCAACAACGCCGCGGTCACCCGTGACGTGCCGCCGTACGTGATGGCCGTCGGCCAGCCCGCCGCCGCGCACAGCGTCAACGCCGAGGGACTCAAGCGGCGCGGCTTCACGCCCGAGCAGATCCGCAACCTCCGCAGCGCGTTTCGCCTGCTCTACCGCTCGGGACTCAAGCTCTCCGACGCCGCAGCCCAGCTCGCCGCGCTGGCCGAGGAGCAGCCGGAGGTGCGCGCCATCGTGGAATTCCTGCCACTCTCGACGCGCAGCATCGTGCGTTGACGGCGCCACGCGTGGACGCGGCGGCGTTCGGCCTCGTGGCCGGCGAGGCCTCCGGTGACAACCTCGGCGGTGGGTTGATCCACGCGCTCGCCGAATCGGCGCCGGGCTCACGATTCTTCGGAATCGCGGGATCGCGCATGAGCGAGGCGGGCTGTGAAGCGTGGTACCCGTCCGAGGCGCTCGCGGTCATGGGTCTCGCGGAGATCGTGCGTCACCTGCCGCGGCTGCTGCGCCTGCGCCGCGACCTGGTCGCACGCCTCGCTGCCGCGCGACCCGATGCCTTCGTCGGCATCGACTCCCCGGAGTTCAACCTCCGCGTCGCGGCGGCGCTCAAGCGCATCGGCATCCCGACCGTGCAGTACGTGAGCCCCCAGGTCTGGGCGTGGCGGCAGGGACGCGTGCGCACCATCGGCGAATCCGTAGACCTCGTGCTGTGCGTGCTGCCGTTCGAGACGTCGTTCTACGCCGCGCACGAAGTGCAAGCCGTGTTCGTCGGCCATCCGCTCGCCGACCGGATCCCGCTCGAGTCGGACTCCGCGGCGGCGCGCGGGGCACTCGGCATGGCGGCGAAAGGTGCCGTGATCGCCGTACTGCCCGGCAGTCGCGGAGCCGAGGTCAAGCGTCTCGGACCGCCGTTCGCCGCGACGATCGCCTGGCTGCATGCGCGTCGCCCCGAGCTCAGTTTCACGGCGCCCATGGCCAGCCCGGGTGCGCGCGCGGGCTTCGAGCGGGCACTTGCCGAGCACGCGCCGGGCGTGCCCGTGCAGCTCGTGGACGGCCGCGCGCAGGACGCGCTCGCCGCCTGCGATGCGGCCCTGGTCACCTCGGGCACCGCGACGCTCGAGGCGGCACTGGTGAAGCGCCCGATGGTGGTGGCCTACCGGGTCGCGCCGCTCACCGCACAGCTGCTGCGCGGTCTCGGGCTCGTGAAGACCAGGCACTTCTCGCAGCCGAACCTGCTGGCCGGCCGGGCCCTGGTGCCCGAGTTCTTCCAGGAGGAGGTACGACCGGACGTGCTCGGCCCGGCGCTGCTCGAGCAGCTCGAGCGACCGGATCGCGCCGAGTTGCTGGACGCTTACACCGCCATTCACCGGACGCTGCGACGGGACGCCAGCAATCGCGCCGCGGAGGCGGTACTCGAGCTGGTCGCTGCGCGGCGAGCAACTCGATGAGATCTCGCGGCGTCGCGCGCCAGCAAGCCCTCGACTGGCGGCGTCCGGGCGCCGTGGCCGGCGTTGACGAGGCCGGACGTGGTCCGCTTGCCGGGCCGGTGGTGGCGGCCGCCGTGGTGCTCGATGCGTCGCGACCGATCGTGGGCCTCGCGGACTCCAAGACACTGACGCCGTTGCGCCGGGAGGCCCTTGCGGGCGAGATCCGGGCGAACAGCCTCGCCTGGGCCCTCGGCTGGGCCGATGCCGCCGAGGTCGATGCGCTCAACGTCCTGCAGGCCACGTTCCTCGCGATGCGCCGCGCGCTGCTCGATCTCGCCGTGGTGCCGGCGCACGTGATCGTGGATGGCAACCGGTGTCCCGACCTGCAAGGCACCCTCCTTGAGTGCACGGTCGAGGCGGTGGTGCGCGGCGATGCAAAGGTCGCCAGTGTCAGCGCTGCCTCGATCATCGCGAAGTGCGCGCGCGACGAGCACATGCTCGAGCTCGACCAGCGCTACCCGGGCTACGGCTTCTCGATCCACAAGGGCTATCCCACCGTGGCTCACGTCGAGGCCCTGCGTCGGCTCGGGCCGTCGCCGGTGCACCGTCTCAGTTTCGCGCCGGTACAATTGTGCCGAGCCCGCTAAGCCCGTCGCCCGCGATGGCCCGCTTCGTTCACCTTCACGTCCACACTGAGTACTCGCTGGTCGACGGCCTGGTGCGCATCCAGAGCGAGCGCCGCGATGACGGCTCGCTGGCCCGCGAGGGGCTGGTGGACGCCTGCGCCAGGATGGGCATGCCGGCGGTGGCCGTAACGGATCACACGAACCTGTTCGCGCTGGTGAAGTTCTATCGGGCCGCCGTGGCCCGGGGTGTCAAGCCACTGGTGGGCGTGGACCTGCTGCTGCGCGAGGACGGCGAGCGCGCAGAGCCGAGCCGGCTGGTCCTGCTGTGCCAGGACGAGCGCGGCTACAGGAATCTCACGCGCCTCGTGACGCGTGCATACCTCGAGGGGCAGGGTCGCCACGGGCCGCTGCTCGAACGCGCATGGCTCGACTCCGAGGGTACGGCGGGCCTGGTGGCGCTGTCGGGCGCGCGCGACGGCGACGTCGGCCGTGCGCTGCTCGCGGGCCGCGAGGACGATGCGCGCTGCGCGCTCGAGGCATGGCTCGAGCTGTTCGGCGATCGCTATTACCTCGAGCTCACGCGCACCGGACGCGCAGGCGAGGAGGACTGCATCGCGGGCTCGCTCGCGCTAGCCGTGGCGCACGGCGTGCCGGTAGTCGCGACCAACGACGTCCGCTTTATCGCGCGCGAGGATTTCGAGTCACACGAGGCCCGGGTCTGCATTCACGAGGGCACGCTGCTCGCCGACCCGTCGCGCCCGCGACGCTACAGTGAGCAGCAGTACCTGCGCTCGCCCCAGGAGATGGAGGCTCTCTTCGAGGACCTGCCAGAGGCGCTCGACAACTCCGTTGAGCTCGCGCGCCGGCTGAACCTCGAGATTCGCCTCGGCGAGTCCTCGCTGCCGGCCTACCCGGTTCCGGCCGGACGCAGCACCGAGGACCATCTGCGCGAGGAGTCCCGGGCGGGGCTGGAGTCGAGGCTCGCGGCGCCGCGGGTCGGCTCCGGGCCAGCCATCGGGCGTGCGGCCTATGACGAGCGCCTCGAGACCGAGCTCGGCGTGATCTGCCAGATGGGCTTTGCGGGCTACTTCCTGATCGTCGCGGACTTCATCCGCTGGGCCCGCGAGAACGGTGTGCCGGTCGGACCGGGACGCGGCTCCGGCGCAGGCTCGCTCGTCGCCTACGCGCTGCGCATCACCGACCTCGACCCGCTGCACCACGACCTGCTGTTCGAGCGCTTCCTCAACCCCGAGCGCGTGTCGATGCCGGACTTCGACGTGGACTTCTGCATGGAAGGCCGCGATCGCGTCATCGAGTACGTCGCGGAGCGCTACGGGCGCGACCGCGTGTCGCAGATCATCACCTACGGCACCATGGCCGCGAAGGCCGTGGTCCGCGACGTGGCCCGCGTGCTCGGCCGCAGCTATGGCTTCGCTGACAGCATCGCCAAGCTGATTCCCTTCGAGCTCGGCATCACGCTCGACGAAGCGCTCGGGAAAGAAGAGGAATTGCGCCGGCGCTACAAGGCCGAGGACGAGGTACGCGAGGTGATCGACCTCGCGCGCTCGCTCGAGGGACTGGTACGCAATGCCGGCACGCACGCCGGCGGTGTGGTGATCGCCCCGTCGATGCTCACGGACTTCGCGCCGCTCTACCGCGAGGCGGGCGGGGGCAGCGTCGTGACACAGTTCGACAAGGACGACGTGGAGGCAGCAGGCCTCGTCAAGTTCGATTTCCTTGGTCTGCGTACGCTCACGATCATCGACTGGGCGGTCCGCATCATCGACCGCGAGCGTGCATCGCGTGGCGAGCTCCCGCTCGACATGACGAGCCTGCCGATGGACGACCCGGCGACCTACGCGCTGCTCAAGCGCTGCGAAACGACCGCGGTGTTCCAGCTCGAGTCGCGCGGCATGAAGGACCTCATCCGCCGCCTGCAGCCCGACTGCTTCGAGGACATCGTGGCGCTCGTGGCGCTGTTCCGCCCGGGCCCGCTGCAGTCGGGCATGGTCGAAGACTTCATCGCGCGCAAGCATGGCCGCAGCACCGGTCCCATCGACTACCTGCACCCGGAGCTGAAGGGCGTGCTGTTTCCGACCTACGGCGTGATCCTGTACCAGGAACAGGTCATGCAGATCGCTCAGGTGCTGGCGGGCTACACGCTCGGCGGTGCGGACCTGCTGCGACGGGCGATGGGCAAGAAGAAGCCCGAGGAGATGGCGAAGCAGCGCTCCGTGTTCGTCGATGGCGCGGTTGCCCGGGGCGTGGAGCAGCGGACCGCCGCGCACATCTTCGACCTGATGGAAAAATTTGCGGGGTACGGCTTCAACAAGTCGCACTCGGCCGCCTATGCCGTGCTGTCCTACCAGACCGGGTGGTTGAAAGCGCATTACCCGGCGGCCTTCATGGCTGCGGTGCTGTCATCGGACATGGACCGCACCGACAAGGTCGTGACCCTGATCGACGAGAGTGCACGCATGGGGCTCAAGGTGGAGCCGCCCGACGTGAACGCCTCGCAGTTCATGTTCGCGGTGTCGGGGGAGAAATCGATCCGCTACGGACTCGGTGCCATCAAGGGTGTCGGGCAGGCGGCGGTCGAGAGCATGCTGGCCGAGCGCGAAGCGCACGGAGCCTTCCGCGACCTGCGCGACCTCTGCCGCCGGCTCGACCTCAATCGCGTCAACCGGCGCGTGCTCGAGGCACTGGTCCGCTCGGGTGCGATGGATTCGCTCGGCGCGAACCGCGCCACCCATATGAACGGTCTCGCTGCCGCGATGCAGGCGGCGGAGCAGCATTCGCGCGCGCAGGCGGCCGGGCAGGTGGACCTGTTCGGGCTCGCGACTCCTGCCGCGACGGAGCAGGAGTCCTCGGTGCCGCTCGAGCGCCTGCCCGAGTGGAGCGAGCCGGTCCGCCTGGCCGGCGAGCGCGAGACGCTCGGGCTGTTCCTCACGGGTCATCCGATCACCGAGTACGAGCGCGAATTCGCCCCGGTCGTCAGCGGACGCATCGCCGATCTCGGCGGACCGCGACCGGTCGGTGCGGGCGAGGGCGGCTGGCGCGGTCCGGGACGCAACGTGACCGTCGCGGGTCTCGTGCTCGAGATCCGCAAGCGTGGCAACCGCACGAGCTTCGTGCTCGACGACCGCAGCGGGCGCATCGAGGTGACACTCTTCGACGAGCTGTACCAGCAGTACCGTGCGCTGATCGCGCGTGACGCGATTCTGCTCGTCGAGGGCAACCTGCGTTTCGACGACTTCGCCGACGACTGGCGCATCGCCGCGAAGCGCATCATCGATGTCGCGCAGGCCCGCGAGCAGTACGCGCGTCGCCTGGTGCTTCGCTGGCCCGCCGGCGTGAACGGGGACGGCAGCCGGCTGATCTCCGCCCTGGAGCAGGCGCTGCGACCGAGTCGCGGCGGGCAGTGTGCGGTCGCGATCCGCTATGCGGGAGAGGACGCCGCGGCCAACGTTCTGCTCGGCGAGGACTGGCGCGTGCGGCCGTCGGAAGACCTGATCGAGCGCCTCGGCAAGATCGTCGGACGCGACGGCGTCGAGGTCGTCTACGGCCCGCGCGTGGAGAGCTAGCCACGCGGCGCCAAGCTGAGGCATCCTGTCGCGCCATGCCGCTCAGCTTCCTGGAATTCGAACAGCCGATCGCCGAGCTCGAGGCGAAGATCGACGAGCTGCGCTTCGTCGCCACTGACGAAGAGGTGAACGTCGGCGAGGAGATCGCGCGCCTGCGTGCCAAGAGCCGCGCACTGACCACCAGCATCTTCGCCAACCTCACGCCCTGGCAGGTGGCGCAGCTCGCACGCCACCCGCAACGCCCCTACACGCTCGATTATGCGCAGTCCGTCTTCGAGGAGTTCCAGGAGCTGCACGGCGACCGCATGTACGCTGACGACATGGCCATCGTGGGCGGTCTGGCGAGGCTTGACGGCCGGCCCGTCATGCTGATCGGGCACCAGAAGGGTCGCGACACAAAGGAGCGCGTGCGGCGCAACTACGGCATGCCGAAGCCGGAGGGCTACCGAAAAGCGCTGCGGCTCATGAAGCTCGCCGAACGCTTCCGAATCCCCCTGGTGACCCTCATCGACACGCCGGGCGCGTATCCGGGCGTGGGCTCGGAGGAGCGCAACCAGAGCGAGGCGATCGCACGCAGTCTCTTCGAGATGTCCACTCTGCGCGTTCCGGTGGTCGCGGCCGTGATCGGCGAGGGTGGCTCGGGCGGTGCGCTCGCCATCGGCGTCAGCGACCGGCTCATCATGCTCGAGTACTCGGTCTACTCGGTCATCTCGCCCGAGGGCTGCGCCTCGATCCTCTGGAAGAGCGCGGACAAGAAAGAGCTGGCGGCCGAGGCCATGGGCATCACGGCGGAGCGCCTCGGGAAGCTCGGTCTCGTGGACGAGATCGTGAAGGAGCCGCTTGGCGGTGCGCACCGCGATCCGCAGGCGATGGCCGAAAGTCTCAAGGCCGCGATTCTGCGCCACCTGCGCGAAGTGGAGCAGTGGCCGGAGGAGCAGCTGCTCGAGCGCCGCTATCAGCGCCTGCGCGGGCAGGGCGTGTATCGCACCGCGTGATGCAGGCGTGAGCTTCTCGCCCGAGCGTCTGCAGGCGGCAATGGCCGCGGCGCTGGCCGGAGTGACGATCCCCTCGACCGGATGCTGCGTGGCCCTGAGCGGGGGCCTTGATTCCACCGTGCTGCTCGCGGCGCTGGCGAGGCTCCGCCAGGGCGGCAGTTCGCCGCCGCTGCGAGCCCTGCACGTCGATCATGGCCTGCACCCCGATGCCGCGCGCTGGTCGCACCACTGCGTGGAACTCGCGACGCGGCTCGGCCTCGACTGTACGGTCGTGCGCGTCGATGCTGCTCCGGAGCGTGGCGAGAGCCCGGAGTCGGCGGCTCGCGCGGCGCGTTACACAGCTCTCGGCGCGGGCCTTGCCGCGGGCGAGGTGCTGCTGACCGCGCACCATGCGGACGACCAGCTCGAGGGGGTGCTGCTGCAGTGGCTGCGTGGCGGAGGCCTGCGTGCACTGGCGGGCATGTCGCCGCTCGCGCGCTTCGGCTCGGGCTGGCACGCGCGACCGATGCTCGGGTTCACTCGCGTCGAGATCGAGCATTGGGCGCGTGAGCAGGGTCTCAGGTGGCTCGAGGATCCCTCGAACGCCGACCGCTCACTGGACCGCAACTATCTTCGCCACGAGGTGCTCCCGGCGCTGCGTGCGCGCTGGCCGGCGGCGTCGCGCACCGTGGCCCGCGTCGCCGAGCAGGCCGCGGAGGCGGTTGCCCTGCAGCAGCTCGACGCCTCCGCGGAGCTGGCGCGTGTGGCGGAGGGCGTGACGCTGCCACTCGACCCGATGCGGTCCATGACCGCGCCACGCCAGCGTCGCCTGCTGCGCGAGTGGTTGCGCGCGCGGGGTTTGCCGCTGCCGTCGGCCGCGACGCTCGACACGCTGCGTCGGAACATGCTCGAAGCGGCCTCGGACCGGGTACCCGAGGCACGCTGGGCCGGCGTGGTCGTGCGACGCTACCGGGGTCGCCTGTATGCGGAGCGAGCGGCGACGCGGCCCGAGACATGGCGAGCCGGGGAATGGCACCCGGGTGGAGTCTTCGATCTCGGCGAGCTCGGGCGACTGGAATGGCGTCCCTCGAGCGACGCGGGAATCGATCTCGCACGACTGCCGTCGCCTCTGTGCGTCGGGCCGCGGGCGCCGGGCGCGTGGTTCCAGCCGGTGGGCGGCGCACATCGACGCGAATTGCGCAAGTGGCTGCAGGAGCGCGGAGTGCTGCCCTGGCGTCGGATCGATCTGCCGGTGGTGACCGCGCAGGGGGAGATCGTGGCAGTTGCTCAGCTCGGCTGCGCCGCGCGCTTCGCCGCGGCGCCGGGCGCCGCCGCCTGGCGCGTCGAATGGGTCGGGCGGCCGGTGCTCACCGAGGACGACGCGCTGCAGCCGGCTCTGTCGGGATGCTTCGGCGCCTGAAGGTTCCTGTTCCGCGAGGTGGTCGGCGTGGGTCCGATCCGATAGACTGTTCTCCCGTCGTAGCGCTCCAGCGACGGTGCTCCCATGACCAAATTCATCTGCGTGACCGGCGGCGTGGTTTCCTCGCTGGGGAAAGGCATCGCCGCCGCTTCCCTGGGAGCGATCCTCGAGGCGCGTGGGCTCAAGCTGGCCCTCGTCAAGCTCGATCCGTACATCAACGTGGATCCGGGCACGATGAGCCCGTTCCAGCACGGCGAAGTGTTCGTCACCGACGACGGTACCGAGACGGACCTCGACCTCGGCCACTACGAGCGCTTCGTGCGCACCACCACGGGCCGGAGCAGCAATTTCACCACCGGGCGCATCTACGAGCGCGTGATCGCCAAAGAGCGTCGCGGCGATTACCTCGGCGCGACGGTGCAGGTGATCCCGCACATCACCGACGAGATCAAGCACTGCATCCGCATGGGCGCCGGTGACGCCGACGTCTGCATGGTCGAGATCGGCGGCACGGTCGGCGACATCGAGTCGCTGCCGTTCCTCGAGGCGATCCGCCAGCTCGGCGTCGAGCTCGGCCGCAACAACGTGCTCTACATGCATCTGACGCTGATCCCCTACATCGCCACGTCGGGAGAGATCAAGACCAAGCCTACCCAGCACTCGGTGAAAGAGCTGCGCTCGATCGGCATCCAGCCCGACGTGCTGCTGTGCCGCTGCCGCGACCCGCTGCCACCCGAGCAGCGGCGCAAGATCGCGCTGTTCACGAACGTCGAGGAACGCGCAGTGTTCTCGGCTGTGGACGCGGACGACATCTACAAGATCCCGCAGTTGCTGCACGAACAGAGCCTCGACGTCATCGTCTGCGAGAAACTCGGACTCACCGTCCCGCCCGCCGACCTCAGGGAATGGCAGCAAGTGGTGGCTGCCAAGAGCAGCCCCGACCTCACGGTCAACATCGCGATGGTCGGCAAGTACGTGAACCTCAAGGACGCTTACATCTCGCTCACCGAGGCGCTGATGCACGCGGGGCTGCGCACGCGGACGCGGGTCAACATCGAGTTCGTCGAGGCGACCGACGTCGAGAAGCACGGCACCGACTGCCTGCAAGGCATGGACGCGATCCTGGTGCCGGGTGGTTTCGGCGAGCGTGGCATCGAGGGCAAGATCCAGGCCGTGCGCTACGCGCGCGAGCACGGCGTGCCCTACCTCGGCATCTGCCTCGGCATGCAGCTCGCGATCATCGAGTTCGCGCGCTACGTCGCGGGACTCGACGGCGCGCACAGCACCGAGTTCAACCGCTCCACGCCGCACCCGGTGATCGCGCTGATCACGGAGTGGCAGGACCAGAAAGGCACGCTGGAATCGCGGGACGAGAGCTCGAACCTCGGTGGCACCATGCGCCTCGGGGCCCAGGAAGTGCGGATCTCGCACGGCTCCCGGGCGCACGCCATCTACGGTGCCGACCGCATCCGCGAGCGCCATCGTCACCGCTACGAGTTCAACAACAACTACCTGCAGAAACTCATGAATGCCGGGATGCGCTTCTCGGGCTTTTCGTGCGACGGGCTCGTCGAAGTCATCGAGCTGCCGCAGCATCCGTTCTTCGTCGCGAGCCAGTATCACCCGGAGTTCCGCTCCACTCCCCGAGACGGGCATCCGCTGTTCAGCGGCTTCATCAAGGCCGCGCGCGAGCATCGCGCCGCGCAGCTGCCGGCGGCGGCCAGCGCATGAGGCTGTGCGGGTTCGAAGCCGGTCCAGATCGCCCGTTGTTCCTGATTGCCGGGCCCTGCGTCATCGAGAGCGAGGCGCTGGTGATCGATGTGGCCGGGCAAATGCGCGAGATCACGCGCGAGCTCGGCATCCCCTACATCTTCAAGGCCTCCTTCGACAAGGCGAACCGTTCCTCGAAGTCGAGTTTCCGTGGCCCGGGCCTCGAGGAAGGGCTGCGCATCCTCGCTGAGGTACGGCGCCAGCTCGGGCTGCCCGTGCTCACCGACGTGCACGAGGACACGCCGCTGGGCGAGGTCGCCGCGGTGGTGGATGTGCTGCAGACGCCGGCCTTCCTATGCCGGCAGACCAACTTCATCGTGAACGCCGCCTCGCAGGGCAAGCCGGTCAACATCAAGAAGGGCCAGTTCCTCTCGCCCTGGGAGATGCGCAACGTCGTCGAGAAGGCTCGCTCCACCGGCAACGAGCAGGTGATGGTCTGCGAACGCGGCTTCAGCTTCGGCTACAACAACCTGGTGGCGGACATGCGCTCGCTTGCAGTGATGCGGGAGACGGGCTGCCCCGTGGTGTTCGACGCGACGCATTCGGTGCAGCTGCCGGGCGGGCAGGGCAACGCATCCGGGGGGCAACGTGAGTTCGTGCCGGTGCTGGCGCGCGCCGCGGTGGCGGCCGGCGTGTCCGGGATCTTCATGGAGACCCACCCCGACCCTTCCAGGGCACTGTCGGACGGTCCCAATGCCTGGCCGCTCGATCGCATGCGGGCGCTGCTCAGCGTGATCAAAGAGATTGATGCCGCGGTCAAGTCGCGGCCTTACGAGGAAGCGAAACCATGAGCAGAATCGTCGATGTCAGGGCCCGCGAGATCATGGATTCCCGCGGCAATCCAACCGTAGAGGCAGACGTGCTGGTCGAGGGTGGCATCCTGGGCCGCGCGGCGGTGCCGTCGGGCGCGTCCACCGGCACACGCGAGGCCGTGGAGCTGCGCGACGGTGACAAGTCCCGGTACTTCGGCAAGGGTGTCAAGAAGGCCGTGGCGAATGCGAACGGCGAGCTTCGCAGCGCGGTTCTCGGGCGCGACGTGCTCGATCAGGCCGGCCTCGACCGAACCATGATCGAGCTCGACGGCACCGACACCAAGTCGCGCCTCGGCGCCAACGCGCTCCTTTCGGTGTCGCTGGCGGCCGCGCACGCCGCGGCGCGTGCCACCGGGCAGGGTCTCTATCGCCGGCTCGGAGGCGGCGGAGCGATGGTGATGCCCGTGCCGATGATGAACATCATCAACGGCGGCGCACATGCCGACAACAGCGTGGACATACAGGAGTTCATGGTGCTGCCGGTCGGCGCACCGAACTTCGCCGAGGCGCTGCGCTGCGGCGCCGAGATCTTCCACACGCTGAAGAAGGTGCTGCACGAGCGCGGGCTCGCCACCGCGGTCGGCGACGAGGGCGGCTTCGCGCCCGATCTTCCGTCGAACGAGGCGGCGCTCGAGACCATCCTCGAGGCGGTCGGTCGCGCGGGATACAAGGCCGGACAGGACGTGTTCCTGGGTCTCGACGTCGCGAGTTCGGAGTTCTTCAAGGACGGGAAGTACGAGCTCGAGTCCGAGGGCCGCAGCTTCACGCCTCCCCAGTTCGTGGACTACCTCGCCGGCCTGGTGGACAAGTACCCGATCGTGACCATCGAGGACGGCATGGCCGAGGGTGACTGGGACGGCTGGGCACTGCTCACGCAACGGCTCGGTCGGCGCATACAGCTCGTCGGCGACGATCTGTTCGTCACGAATACGAAGATCCTCCGCGAGGGCATCGCGCGCGGCATCGCCAACTCGATCCTGATCAAGCCGAACCAGATCGGCACAATGACCGAGACGCTGGCGGCGATCGACATGGCGGCCGATGCGGGCTACAGCTCCGTCGTTTCCCACCGCTCGGGCGAGACCGAGGACAGCACCATTGCGGACATTGCGGTCGCCACTCGCGCCACGCAGATCAAGACGGGATCGCTCTGCCGTTCGGACCGCATCGCCAAGTACAACCAGCTGCTGCGCATCGAGGCGGAGCTCGGAGTGCAGGCCTCCTACGCCGGTCCCGGTGCATTCCCGGTGCCGCTGAGCACGTCGCGGGGCTGAGTCGTGATCCCACGCCTCGCTCTCGGGCTGCTGCTGGTCGCGCTGCTCGCGCTGCAATACCGCCTTTGGGTGTCGTCGAACGGCGTGCGCGACCTGTGGCGCACCGAGTCGGCCATCGAGGCGCAGCGCGCTGAGAACGAAGAGTTGCAGCGGCGCAACCGGCGGCTCGCCGCGGAGGTCCGAGACCTCAAGGAAGGGCGCGCCGCGATCGAGGAACGGGCACGCACCGACCTGGGCATGATCGGCGCGGGCGAGACCTTTTTCCAGGTCGTGCCGCCGGCCGCCCCGGGCGCTACGCCCGCGCCGCCGGGCATGCTGGAGGAGCAGCGAACGGCCGAGGCCGCAGCGAAGTGAGCCGCCGGGTGCGCCGCTGGGCGATCGTCGCGGCGGCCGGACGCGGCGAACGCTTTGGTGGCCGGCGCCCCAAGCAATACGCGCCTTTGCTGGGACATCCAATGCTTTCGTGGACGCTGCGGGCGCTGCTCGGGGAGCCAGCGATCGACGGCATCATGGTCGCCATCGCGCATGACGACCGTCGCTTCGCGCGTTTGCCGGAAGCGGGCGATTCGCGCGTGAGGAGCTGTGCCGGGGGCGCTCGACGGGAGCTCTCGGTCGCCGGCGCGCTGCGCGCACTCGAGCCCGAGCTGCGCGACCACGACTGGGTGCTGGTTCACGACGCCGCACGTCCATGCCTGCAGCGTGTCGACCTGCGCGGGCTGTTCGCGGGCGTGGACGACGATGCGGTCGGTGGTCTGCTCGCCGTGCCGCTGGGCGACACGCTCAAGGCCGCGAGCGAAGACGGGCGCTGTGAGCGGACCGTGCCACGCGAGGGTCTGTGGCGGGCACTCACACCGCAGATGTTCCGTTACGGCGTGCTGCGCCGTGCGCTGTCGCTGTGCCTCGATCGAGAGCGGAGCGTGACCGACGAGTCGGCCGCCGTCGAACTGCTCGGCCTGCGGCCCAGGCTGATTTCCGGGCGCAGTGACAATCTCAAGGTCACGCGTCCCGAGGACCTGACACTCGCCGCAGCAGTGCTGCAGGCGGCGGGACTGCGATGAGGATCGGGTTCGGTTACGACGTACACGCTTTCGAGACGGGTTCCCACGTCACCCTCGGCGGCGTGCGCATCCCGCACACTCACGGTGTGCGCGCGCACTCCGACGGCGATGTGGTGCTGCATGCGCTTTGCGACGCGTTGCTCGGTGCGCTCGCTCTGGGCGACATCGGGCAGCACTTCCCGGACTCCGACCCGCGCTGGAAGGGTGCCGACAGCCGCAGCTTCCTGCGTCACTGCGTACGCCTGGTTCACGAGCACGGCTATCGCGTGGTCAACGTGGACGTGACGGTTCTTGCCGAGGCTCCGCGGCTCGGCCCGTATCGTGTCGAGATGCGCGGCAACATCGCAAGCGATCTCGAGACGACCGCGGATCGCGTCAACGTCAAGGCAACGACCTGCGAGGGACTCGGTTCCATCGGCCGCGGCGAAGGACTCGCATGCCATGCGGTCGTGCTGCTTGCGCGCGAGCACGGGCGCGGACACCCGTGACCGGGCCGGGCGGGGCGGCGCCGGCTGGCAGCCTCGATCTCCCTGATCTGCCCACCGCTTTCGGCCTGCCGCCGGCGCATGGCGTGCTGCGCGCGACGCCGGAGGACTTCCGTGTCGAGGAAGTCCTCGGCTTCGAGCCGGACGGTGCGGGACCGCATCTGCTGCTCACGGTCGAGAAGCGCGGGGCGAACACCGGTTGGGTGGCGGCGCAGCTTGCGCATGCCGCGGGCGTCGCCGTGCGCGACGTGGGCTGGTCGGGTCACAAGGACCGCGTCGCGGTGACGCAGCAGGCTTTCACGGTTCCCTGGCCGGAACGTGCGTCGCTCGAACCCGGCCTCGCGATCGAAGGCCCGGGCTTCCGCGTCGTCGCCGCGGCGCGTCATGGGCGCAAGCTCCGGCCCGGCTCACACCGGGCGAATCGCTTCGAACTGCGTGTGACCCGGCTCGCAGGCGAGCGCCGGGCGGTCGAAGAGCGGCTCGGGCTCATTGCGGGTCGTGGCGTACCGAACTACTTCGGGCCACAGCGTTTCGGACGGTCCGGGTCCAATCTCTCGCGGGCGCACGACTGGGCGGCTTCAGGTGCAGCGCCGCGCGATCGCACTGCGCGCAGCTTCGCGCTCTCCGCGGCGCGGAGCGCACTGTTCAATACGGTGCTCGCCGAGCGCGTGGCGCGGGGCAGCTGGGATCGACTGCTGCCGGGCGAGGCCGCGATGCTCGATGGACGTCGCAGTTTCTTTCGTGCGCCGGAGATCGATGCGACGCTGGTCGAGCGCTGTATGGCGATGGATGTGCATCCGAGCGGTTGCCTGTGGGGGCGCGGCGAATCGCCGGCGTCAGGCGCGGCGCTCGAGGTCGAGGCCGCGGTGCTGTCGCGTGAGCCCGGCCTGAGCGCGCTGCTCGTTTCACAGGGCCTGGACCAAGAACGTAGAAGCCTGCGCTTGCCGGTGCGTGCATTGCGCTGGTCGTTCGACGACGACGCCCTGTCGCTTGCCTTCGAGCTGCCACGTGGCAGCTTCGCCACCGCCGTGCTCCACGAGCTCGTCGCGGATGCGTGGGTCGACGAGCCCGGGTCCGGCGACTGAGTCAGCGCGGAGCGGGGCGCGACCGCAGACTGCCCGCCGCGCCACCGGCGAGCAGCACATAGACCGCGCCGGTGCCGCCATCGACCGGCCGCGCCGAGGCGAACGCGACCACATCGTTCATGCGGCGCAACCAGTGGTTGACGACATGCTTCAGCACCGGGCCGCGCGGGCCCGAGCCGCGACCCTTGCCATGGATCACGCGCACGCAACCAATTCCGCGGCCTGCCGCCTCGCCGATGAACTCGCGCAGCGCGGCGTGAGCCGCGTGCCGGCCGAGACCGTGCAGGTCGATCTCCGACGCCACGGCGTACTGGCCACGGCGCAGCCGCTTCAGCACGTCCTCGCGGATCCAGGGACGGCGGAAGGCGAGTTCCTCGCCGGTGTCGAGCACCGCCAGGTCCTCGGGAGGCAGCAGGCTCTCGCGCAGCACCTGCTGCTCGTCGGCGCGCGAGAACCTGGCGGTGGGCCGGGGCGCCGGCGCCGGCGGCGGCCGCTCTCGCTGGGGCAGCGGCCGCACGTCGCTCATCGCCTCGAGGAAGGCACGCAGGTCGTCATCGGACATGGATCGCATGGTGACGCGTTCGCTTCCGGCTTGCGCGTGGATTCCAGTATAGTGCGCCGCAGTTCGCGCCGGTCCCCCCTTGAGAATCCTGCTAAGCAACGACGACGGCTACCGCGCCGAGGGGCTGCAGCGCCTCGCGGATGCGTTGCGTCCGCTGGCCGAGATCACCGTCGTGGCGCCCGACCGCAATCGCAGCGGCGCCAGCAACTCGCTCACGCTCGACGTGCCGCTGCGCGTCTCGTCATTCGGCGATGGCATGTACTACGTGAGTGGCACACCCACGGACTGCGTGCACCTGGCGATCTCCGGTTTCTTTGATTTCGAACATGACATGGTGGTTTCCGGCATCAACGACGGCGCCAATCTCGGTGACGACGTGCTCTACTCCGGCACGGTGGCGGCCGCGATCGAAGGGCGCTTCCTCGGGCTCCCTACGCTTGCGGTGTCTCTGGTGGTCCGCGACGGCCGCCACTTCGACACGGCGGCGCGCGTCGCGAGTGAGCTCGTGATGCGGCTGATCCGCACGCCGCTGCACGCGTCGATGATCCTGAACGTGAATGTGCCGGACCTGCCCTATGAGCGTCTGCGGGGCTTTCGCGTGACGCGGCTCGGTCACCGCCACCGCTCCGAGGCGGTGATCCGCACGTCCGATCCGCGCGGCCGGCCCGTCTACTGGGTCGGCCCGGCCGGCGAGGGCGCCGATGCGGGGGAGGGCACGGACTTCGCCGCGATCACCGACGACTGCGTATCCGTGACGCCGCTGCAGGTGGACCTGACCCGCCACACCGCCCTTGCCGACGTGGGCGAGTGGCTGCGCGGCCGCCTGCCGTGAACCGGTAGCGCATGCCCCAACCGCCGCTCACCGGCATCGGCATGACCTCCGCGCGAACGCGCGAGCGACTGGTCGCGCGCCTGCTCGAGCAGGGCATCACCAGTACCGCCGTGCTCGAACGCATCCGCAACGTTCCGCGCCACGTGTTCGTAGACGAGGCGCTCGCCAGCCGCGCCTACGAGGACACGGCACTGCCCATCGGTCACGGGCAGACCATCTCCCAACCCTACGTCGTGGCCCGCATGACCGAGGCGCTGCTCGAGGGAAACGCGCCACGCAAGGTTCTGGAGGTGGGCACGGGCTGCGGCTACCAGACCGCGGTGCTCGCTCCACTCGTGGCGAACATCTACAGCGTGGAGCGCATCGCCGTGCTGCAGCAGGGCGCACGGCGCGTGCTGAGGGACCTGCGCATCCACAACGTGTTCATGCGACACGGCGACGGCTTCGAGGGCTGGCCGCCCTACGCACCCTACGATGGCATCCTGGTCGCGGCCGCCGCGATGTCCGTGCCGACCGCGCTGCTCGAGCAGCTCGCCAACGGCGGGCGTCTCGTGATGCCGGTGGGCCCCGACCGCGCGCAGCAGCTGGTGCGCGTCACCCGCCGCGGCCAGTCGTTCGAGCGCGAGACACTCGGGTCCGCCACCTTCGTGCCGCTCCTGCAGGGGCTCGCTTGACGGCGAGTGCGCCGCATCTCGCGGCGACGGGCCCCGTCATGCGCGCGATTCCGGGACCGGGCACGGGCTACTCGATCAGCAATGCCGCAGCGACACGACGGTCCTCGCCGACCAGCACGTTGTATGTGCGGCAGGCCGCGCCGGTGTCCATGATCTCGAAGCCGATGCGTGCCGCGTGCAGTGCGGCAAAGACCCCCGCGTCCGGGAACACCTGCCTCGGTCCCGTGCCGATCAGGAGCACCTCGGGTGACAGCGCGATCGCAGGGTCGAGATCGGCCGCGGTGAACTCGCTCATGCGCCGTGGTCGCCACGGCTCGATCAGCGTCGCCGGGCTCACGATCACGCTGGTGACGATGTCTCGTTCGCCGATGCGCAGCAGCCCGGGAGCGTACCCGCGTACCACGTGCGCACCGCCCGGGCGATCGGCCGTGAACTTCATGCGGGTACCTTACCCGAAGCCTGTCCGCGCGGTCACCGGCGGCCGGGTCTCGGGGATGCGCAGATGAGCGATGCAATGCGCCAATGGCGCGTCGCACTGCCCTGGCTCGCGCACGCGGCGGGCGCAATGCGCGGGCAACCGCCATTGCCGTCACTCGACTGGCTGCTCGCGCGGGCGGACCGCTCGCGGGCGACGCACCCGTGGAGGCAGTGGCTGCTCGAGGATGCCGGGCTTGGCGGGGACGTACTGGCGCGATTTCCGGCAGGACCGTGCGTGCGCGCCGCCTGGACGGGCGAGCCCGCCGTCGGTCGCTGGGCCTGCGCGGGAGGGGTCCATCTGCTCACCGCGCTCGACCACCTGCGGTTGGCCTCACCCGCCCCGCTGCCGATCGAGGAAGACGAATCGTCTGTGCTGGTGGCCGCGATCAATGAGGGACTCGCAGGGTCGGGATTCACGCTTCACTCGGTCCCGAGACGCGGCTGGCTCTGCGAGTGCCCGGACGATCTCGATTGCGACGCACCCGAACCTGCGGCGGCGATCGGCGGTGACCTGCGCAACTGGCTGCCGGAGGGGCGCGATGCCGGTCGCGTGCGCGCATGGGTGAACGAAGCGCAAATGATCCTGCACGAGCATCCGTTGAACGCCGCCCGAGCCGCGCGCGGTGATCCGCCCGTGAACTCGGTGTGGTTGTGGGGCATCGGCTCCGCCGGCCGGCCCGCGACGCGGCTGGAGGCGGCGCTCGTGACCGACGACGACTGGCTCAAGGGGCTATGGCAACTGCACGGGGGCCACGCGGCGACCGTGGACGCCATGCACCCGGGCGGCGCTCTCCAGGGTCGATCCGGCATCACCCGCATCGCGATCGTCGGCGAGCATTCGACGCAAGGGCATGGCGGTTGGTCCGCGCGGGATCGATCGCTGTTCGAGTCGCTGCGCCAGGGGCTCGAGCGCGGCGTGGTCGGTCGGGTCTCGATTCATGCTGGGAGCGAGTTGCTGGATCTCGACGGTCGCGCCCGCTGGAGATTCTGGCGTCGACCCCGGCCGCTGTCGGAGGTGCCGACATGAGTGCCCGGCGCGTGGTGCGCCGAACAGTCGCGGGCCAGTCGGACGCGCTGCCGTCGTCCCTCCATCCCGTGCTGAGGCGCGTCTATGCGGCGAGGGGCCTGAGCAGCGCGCGCGATCTCGATCTCGCGCTCGAGCGACTGATGCCGGTCGGTTCGCTCGGTGGCATCGAGGCGGCGGTGGAGCTGCTGCGCGACTGCCGTCGCGCGGGCCGGCGGGTGCTCGTGGTCGGTGACTTCGACGCCGATGGCGCGACCAGCACGGCGCTCGTGATCCGCCAGCTGCGGCGGCTGGGATTCGAGGACCCGTGCTTCCTGGTGCCCGATCGCTTTCGCTTCGGTTATGGTCTCACGCCGGCCATCGTTGCCGTCGCGGCGGAGCGGCGTCCGGACCTGATCATTACCGTCGACAACGGCGTGTCCTCGCTGGACGGCGTGGCCGAGGCGCGGCGCCGCGGAATCGCCGTTCTCGTGACCGATCATCACCTGCCGGGACCCGTGCTGCCCGAGGCGACGGCGATCGTCAATCCGAATCTCGCGGGCGAGAGCTTTGCCTCGAAGGCGCTGGCTGGCGTCGGTGTGGCCTTCTACGTGATGGCCGCGCTCACCCATCGCCTGCGCGAGTCGGGCGAGCTCGCTGCGGGCGGGAACGCGAATCCCGGGGACCTGCTCGACCTGGTCGCGCTCGGTACGGTCGCCGACGTCGTGCCGCTCGACTTCAACAACCGCGTGCTTGTGTCGCAGGGCCTGCGGCGCATCCGTGCGGGTCGATGCGCGCCCGGGATCGCGGCCCTGCTCGAGGTCGCCGGGCGCCGGCTCGACACGGCGATTGCGCAGGACCTCGGATTCCAGGTCGGCCCGCGACTCAATGCCGCGGGACGCCTGGAGGACATGACCCTCGGGGTCGAGTGCCTGCTCACCGGCGACATGGCCGAGGCGCGCTCGCTCGCATCGCGGTTGTCGCAGCTCAATGCCGAACGGCGCGAGATCGAGGCGCGCATGCAGGGCGAGGCGCTCGCGCACCTCGATTCGCTGCTCGCTTCACTGGAAGGGGAGTTGCCTGCGGGCGTCTGCCTGCACGATCCGGGATGGCACCAGGGCGTCATCGGTCTGGTCGCTTCGCGCGTGAAGGAACGCGTGCAGCGTCCGGTGATCGCGTTTGCGCCGTCGGGCGACGGGTGGCTGAAAGGCTCGGCACGCTCCGTGCCGGGACTGCACGTGCGTGACGTGCTCGACGCTGTCGCCGCGCACCACCCGGGACTGCTCGAGCGCTTCGGGGGCCACGCGATGGCTGCCGGCATGACGCTCGCCGAGGCCAGGCTCGAGGACTTCCGCCGCGCGTTCGCCGAGGAGGTGGCGCGCGCCGGGGGCGAGGACCTGCTGAGTGGCGACCTGCACACGGACGGGCCGCTCGAGGCGGGCGAGTTCAACGCAGGCACGGCGCTGGCGCTGCGCGAGGGCGGGCCCTGGGGTTCCGGGTTCACCGAGCCGCTGTTCGACGGAAGATTCATAGTGCTCGATACGCGCGTGGTCGGCGGCCGTCATCTCAAGCTGCGGCTGCGGACGGATGCGGGCGAGGCCGTCGATGCGATCGCGTTTCGCTATCTCGACGATCCAGATGCATCGGCGGTGCGGCCGCAGATCCCGGTCGAACTGGCGTTTCGGGCGGCGCTCGACGAGTACGGCGGCACGGCACGCCTGCAGCTCGTCAGCGAGTGGCTGATGCCCGCCGTGTCGTGAGCGCGTGTCCCGTCGCCCGCGGGTCGGGCCGGATCGCCGTGATAGAATTTCAGATTCTTTGTACCTCGAACCCGCGACGCATGGAAACCAACCCGATCCGCCGTTCCCTCGACGACCTCGCGCAGCGCTGCACGGCGCTCAGGGGGTTTCTTTGACTACGAGGGTCGCAGCGAGCGCCTGACCGAGGTCCTGCGGGAACTCGAGGACCCGACCATCTGGAGCAATCCGGAGCGCGCGCAGGAACTCGGACGCGAGCGCACCAGGCTCGAGGGCGTGGTCGGCACGCTCGACCGGCTGCATTCCGGGATACACGAAGCCGGCGAGCTGCTCGAGCTCGCAGAGGACGAGGCGGATGCCGGCACGGTCGCCTCTGTGCAGCAGGACGTGGATCGCCTGGAGGCGGAGGTCGCGCGCCTGGAGTTCCAGCGCATGTTCCCGGGCGAAATGGACTCGCACAACTGCTTTCTCGACATCCAGGCGGGTGCGGGCGGCACCGAGGCTCAGGACTGGGCGCAGATGCTGATGCGCATGTACCTGCGCTGGGCGGACAAGCGCGGCTTCAAGACCGAGGTCACCGACATCAGCGACGGCGAGGTCGCCGGCATCAAGAGCTGCTCGATCCGCATCGAGGGCGAGTACGCCTACGGCTGGCTGCGCACCGAGACCGGCGTGCACCGGCTGGTGCGCAAGAGCCCGTTCGACTCCAATGCGCGCCGCCACACCTCGTTCGCGTCCGTGTTCCTGTCTCCCGAGGTCGACGACGACATCAACATCGACGTCAACCCGGCCGACATCGAGATGGACGTGTACCGCTCGAGCGGCGCCGGCGGGCAGCACGTCAACAAGACCGAGTCGGCGGTGCGCCTGCGCCACCTGCCCTCGGGCATCGTGGTGGCCTGCCAGAGCGAGCGCAGCCAGCACAAGAACCGCTCGACCGCGATGAAGATGCTGAAGGCCAAGCTCTACGAGCTCGAGGTCAACAAGCGCAA
>Ga0209254_10000482_pt1 | contig 32246 bp, 46 predicted proteins | sample FrelakmetDIP11DI_FD_187148 | JGI IMG/M metagenome (GOLD analysis project Ga0209254, IMG submission 187148) | Freshwater lake sediment microbial communities from the University of Notre Dame, USA, for methane emissions studies - DIP11 DI (SPAdes)... | ecosystem: Environmental > Aquatic >... | reverse complement strand
TGCGCCTTCGGCTTACCCCCGCCGCTGTGGCGTCCCCCATTATGCGATAGGTTGGTGTTATGGAACAGATTCTTTTTTGCATCCGTACGAATGTTCAGTAACTTTTTTTTTTATCGATTTCAGAACTGGACACATAACACATTTTCAGTCGTAATTTGATTGTGGATTTAGTGGTCAAATTGTTACTATACCCTTCCTTTTTTTAAAAAGTATGTCCCGGGCAGATTGCCTGTCATGTGCCCGGGTCAGGGATTGTCAGATTCTCGCTGACAGATTCATTCAATGTCAGAACGATGGATGAGGGCAATAAACGAACGGACCCAGCGGGAATCGAACCCGCGTCCTTGGGTCCGAAGCCCAAGAGGATATCCTCTACCCCATGGATCCGTCCCTCTCATTGGTATCATAAGATATTAAGCATTTTCCGGAAAACTATTCTAGTGGATGATACTCTCTTCCCGGGAAATTGTCCAGCGGCTCGGTGAAAAGAGCCAGGACGGCTCACTGGTCATACGGCCCTACTCTGCCGAGTGCCAGCAACCGGCCTCGTATGATCTCCGGATTGCAGAGGATACTGAATTGATCGCCGGTACCTGTACACTTGCCCATTCACTGGAATGGGTTGAGCTGCCTGCAGATCTTGCTGCAACCCTCCGGACCCGCTCCTCCTATGGAAGAAAAGGGATCCTTGTTACGGCGGGATTTGTCGATCCGGGATTTCGCGGACAGCTGACGCTCGGGCTGGTCATGGTGGGTTCCGAGCCGGTTGTGCTGCAGAAGCATGACCGGGTGGTGCAGATGATCATTCACCAGGTGACCGGGGCTGAACGAATATACGACGGGAGGTACCAGGACAGCATCGGCGCTGTCGGGGCGAGGTGACCAATGATTCGGACCGAGAGAAAATATATCGAGATCCTCAGGATCCTCAAAGAACACCAGGAGCCAATGGGAGCCAAACGGCTTTCGGAACTTATGGCAGAGCACGGTTTCGTACTGAGTGATCGTGCAGTCCAGTACTACCTCAGGTATCTCGATGAGATGGGATTTACCAAAAAGATCGGGAATATGGGGAGAATCCTCACACCGTATGGAATGGCGGAGACGGAAAGCGCCCTTGTTGGCGAACGAATCGGATTTATCATATCAAAACTCGAGCGGCTGGCATTCCGGAGCACCTTTGATCCTGTTACCCAGACGGGGGATGTAGCCTACAATCTCTCGATCGTTCCCGAAGAACGCATTGATGAGGTTTTATCCTGCTTTGGGGAGATTATCAGGGCAAAAACAGGCTTTTTTTCCTCCTACCGGATCATTGAAAGGGATCCGCGTGTTCCTGAAGGCAGCATAGGTATCATGACCGTCTGCAGCATCACCATGGATGGCGTCCTCCAGAGCAGGGGAATTCCGGTGAGGATGGCATACGGCGGAAGACTTGCCGTAGAACACGGTGAACCAATCCGCTTCATCGACCTCATCGGTTACCGGGGAACAACAATCGATCCGTTGCAGCTTTTTATATCAGCCGGACTCACCTCAGTTTCTGCCATGGTCGAGTCAGGGACGGGGACCGCACTGGCAAATGTGAGAGAGGTACCCGCGCCAGCGGAAGGAAAGGTGAGGGAGACGATAGCACAGATGCGGAAGAGTGGATTTGTTTTTCCCGTAACCATGGGGATATCCCCATTCAATCTTCCCTCTAACCCTTACCGCCTCTCTATCGTATCTTATTCCGGGATGAATTTTGTCGCCGGGGTTTTTGAGAAGGGGATTCCGATCAGGACAGAAATCGGAGCAGGGAACATACCCTATTCAAAAATTCTCCAGGTATCCTGAGGCACGGGGAGGCTGCACCCGGCTTCCCCCGGGTCACCCGCTATTCCCGGAAAGCCGTACTCTGTCCCGGGTTTCTCGCAGCTCATCGAGCCGGGCAAAATGCTGAAAACCGGCCAGGACAACCATCACGACAATATACCTGGTATCACTGAGAGGATAATCCCCGGACCGCACCTCATGCCCGCTGATGCTCCGGTCGATCCAGTGGCGGATGGTCATGTATCCCCGCATGCTGATCTCGCCGGGAGGGCCTGCAATGAGAATAAGTGCCTTCTCTGCATCAGAAAGGTTGCAGGAGACTGACAGCCCCTCGGCGACCGCTTTTTTTGCCATCGTGACAATGCGGGAAGCTTTCAGGTGACTTTCCTGTATCGCATGGCCAACGGGACGAAGCCTGGCCAGGAGATCGGGATTGACTGCAGGGAGGTGTTCCCGCTCATATCCCATCGCAATGAACCCCATTCCCCGGATCGTATTCAGGACCTCACCTGCATCAAGGGCAACCTCTGCCGCTTCATTTCCGGATTGATCACCGACCTCACCAGCCCTCAGGAGAAGGCTGATCTGCCGCCCTATGAGTATGTTGATCCCGCGAAATCCGGATGGAATCTTTCCCTGGTTGGTGACCGGACGGAAGAGCGCGAGTCTGAACTCACGTTCACTGCCGGCACGAACCTCCTGTTCTTCCTCTGCCCTCCCTCGTTCGTACCAGATCTGATTGTCAAATAGGATGATGCCATCAAGCACCGGCCTGAGAGCATCAAGATCATCGGCAGCCCGGGCAAGGATCATTTCGCCCTCCCGGTTACAGGGGAGGGTGAAGAGACCGAACACCGGCTCAATGAACTGCTCCCGGACATGGGTCACCAGATCCGGAATCAGTGTCGCCATTTCACCTCCGAGACCGGCAATGAGTAACAATGCATCGATGTCTCCGGGATCGAGTGTATGGAGCCTGCCTGTGATCTCATCATGAGGGAGCATACCAACCGCACCTCCTTCATGGAGCGGGTCAAGGATCTGGGAGAAGATCCTGTTTTCGCCGGGTATTGCCCGGAGGAAATTGAGATTATCTGCATCCCCGTCCACCGCTATTCCGTCGATGCAGCGGAGAGAACGGGATCTCAGATCATGTTCGGCGAGTGCATCAGCGATCCGGCAACCTGCCCCTCCGATACCAATAATCAATACCCGCATGTGATTCTTTCCTTCCGCCGAAACCCCTGGCGTTCGGGTTCGTGTAAATTATCCATTATACCGGCAGGAAAATAAAGACTATCGGACGAGAACTATGAAAATCTCCCCGGAACCGGCAGGCAATGCGGAATCAGCGAAGCAGGGGATATCATCGCCGGGGAAAACATACCTGACAGAATCGTAAAGAACGACTGATTTTTAGCTTCCCAAAAAATCTTGTAGGAAATTCAAAAACTGAAAATCATAAGCTATTTAATTTTGTGTTCGATATGTTACAGTGAGGTGAACTAACCTTGACAACGTATGGAATAGAATTTGTGCCAGGTAATGTTAATGTCAAACAGGTGGTCAATTTCTGCAAGCTTGCAGAATCCAAGGATATTGACTATGCCTGGATCACAAATCACTACAACAACCGCCACTGCTACCCGACCCTTGCTGCAATCGCACAGGCGACAACGACCCTCAAGATGGGCCCGGGGATCATGAACTCCTTCACCGACACCCCGGCTGCAATGGCATCATTCTTCTGCACGCTCAACGAAATCTCAGATGGGCGTGCAGTGCTCGGGATTGGCCCTGGTGACCTTTCCACGCTCCCAAAACTTGCTATTCAGGCCGAGAAACCGGTAGCGCGTCTCGAAGAGGCAGTTACACAGATCCGCAAGCTCTGTGCTGGCGAGGAAGTCAAGAAATCAGGGATGGTATTCTTTGACTACGACGGCGCAAAGCTTACGGGTGTTAATCTCCCGGGCAAGAAGGGTGTACCGATTTACATCGGTGCACAGGGACCGAAGGTTCTTGAACTCGCCGGAAGAGTTGGCGACGGGGCACTAATTAATGCATCCAATCCCAAAGACTTCGCAATCGCGATTCCGATCATCAAGGCAGCCTGCGACAAGGTCGGCAAGAAGGGCTTTGATGTCGGTGCCTACACTGCCATGTCCATTGACATGAACGAGAAGAAGGCCCGGAATGCAGCCAAGATCGTGGCAGCCTTCATTGCTGCAGGCTCTCCGCCTGACCTGATCGCACGCCACGGCCTCGATGCGGCAAAGGTGGCAACCATCAAGAGCGCCCTCGCCAAATTCGACTTCAAAACCGCCGGTGAGAATGTCGATGACAAGACCATCGATGCATTCACCATTGCCGGGACTCCGGAGACGGTGAAAAAGAAGTGTGAAGACCTCGCGAAGGCCGGTGTCACCCAGATTATCTTCGGATCCCCGCTCGGGCCGGACATGACCACCTCCATCCGCCTGCTCGGCAAGTACGTCGTTTGAAACGATCGGTCCGGAACAACTCTCCTTTTTTTTACCGGTGCCGGTCAGTATCCCGGGAAGATCCCTGCGGTTCACACAATTTTAATAGGTTGCCCTCGAATGAGAAGATGAAGGGCAATGTTCTCCATCACTGAAATCCGTACCGGGACCCATTCTCTCCAGCTCAGAGAAGAATTTTTAACCGGTCACCGGTGCAAGATCTCCCCGGAACGGCTGAACCGGCGCCTGGATGCGGTTTTCAGTCCGCCTCCGGCAGTACCGGACTGTCCCTTCTGCAGGGACAGGATCTTTTCAGTTACCCCCACCTTTGCCAGCGGTGAACGGATTTGCATCGGTGAGAGCGTGACCTTTCCGAATCTCTTTCCATTCGCGGAATGGCATACCGTAACCGTGATTTCCGGACGGCATTATACCGAGAAATTCTCACCTGCTGAAATCCGTGATGCCCTGTCAGGCCAGGTCCGATCTCTCGCTCATGCAGAAGGATACAAGAGCATCAACTGGAATTACCTTCCCTCAGCAGGAGCGAGCATTGCCCACCCTCACCTCCAGGGACTTGCCGACAGACGCCCCCCGTACACCGCAGAACAATACATCATCGGAGGATTACGGTATCAGGTAAAACACGGGAGCAGTTACTGGGAAGACCTTATCCGGAAGGAACGCGAATCGCCACGATTTCTCTTTGGTGATGAACTCTTCTGGTATGCCCACCATGTTCCGCTCGGTGAACGGGAGGTACGATGTATCATCCCGGTATCCTGTATTGAGGATTTTTCATCCTACCTTGACCCGTTTGTTGAGGGACTGCTCCGGATTCTTGGTTTCTACCGGAGCCTTGGAACCTATGCCTTCAACATGTCGCTCTTTTTTGACCAGGCAGTTCACAGAAACGGCTTTTCTGCATTCTGCTCAGTGATATCCCGCATCAATCCCAATGCATCATCCACCAGTGACAGCGCGTTCATGGAACGGCTCCATGGGGAGCCGGTCATCCTTACCCTTCCTGAGGAATTTGCAGAGAATTTCAGGAACATGACAGGGATCTGATAAGATCTTTCTCCGTGTATACCAGAACAGGGAGAACACCGGAAAAAACTATCCTGCCTGGCATTCAGATGAATGAAAGAATAACGAAAGATTTCTGGCGAGCCGAAAAAAGAAAAATTGTGAGTTACTCAGGCTTGCTGATCAGTTTTGTCTTGGCGACAATGACGCCGTCCTTCTTGTGGGGTTTCCTGATGATTCCGTCGCCGGCCTTCTCAAGTTCACGGGCCTCATCACAGAGAACAGCAGCACAGCGCATCATTTCATGGGCACTGGTGACAATGGGGATATACTTCTCCCATTCCTTCGTCATGAAGCAGCCCTTGACGTTGACCATAGCAACAGCAGACGCAATCTCGTAGGCGGCACGGGCTTTTGCCAGAGCGTAGGCATTGGTGAACTCACCCTCAACAGCCTTGTCGGAACCGACAACCAGCTTCGGCAGAACCAGGTCTCCACCCTTCTTTCCAGCCTTCACCTGGTCGATGACCTGGTCGAGAGCCATCTGGAGTTTGCGGAATGCCCCGGTGATTGCGAGGACCTTGACCAGATTGCCGTTGTAATCTGCCATCTCGATGGGATCCAGGAATTCACGACGGGCACCAATCATAGCATCGCCCTTCATGATGATATACCCGAACTTGCCGTCCTTAATTTCGGCCCATTCCTTCTTGGTAGTAACGTCATCGGTGATAAACACTACCGGAATCCCGGCTGCCGCGAGCCGCTCGCGGGCTCCCGTCGGTCCGGGAAGGACACCATTCGGGGAGACAACGATTGCAAAGTCAGGTTTCCATGCAACCATGTTGTTGACAACCCTGTCAATATCCTCGGGCTGGAGCTTGGTCCCGCTGGTTGCCATGAAGGTCTGCATGTCCTCACGATCTGCCCTCTCATCGAGGAGAAGTTCGGCCATTACGCCGCTTGCGATGTTGCCCAGTTTGGCAACGCCAACTTTAACTACCATATACGCACCTCTTTTTTGTTATAACAGGTTACTATTCGTCCGTGCAGATATAAACGTTTTGAAATTTGATACAAATTTTAAAATTCAGCCATTTTTCAGTGTTTTCTTGAACGCCCCCGGCCTTTGTTGCACCAAATTGCACGATGACTAAACGGAGGAGGTCAATCAGGTTAACGAAAAGTGTTTAAATCAACCCTGCAAAAATAATCCTGATGAAGGACGGTTTGCTTACCGATCGCCAGAAGGAAGTACTCAGGTACCGGAAGCAGGGACTGACCCAGCAGCAGATTGCAGATATCATCCATACGTCAAAAGCAAATGTCTGTACGATCGAAAAGTCGGGGATGGAGAATATTAAAAGAGCACGGGAGACACTTGAATTTCTCTATACCCTGGACGCCACGCACCTCTGCACCGTGGAATCAGGGACCGACCTCCTCGAAGTTGCCCCGTTCATCTTTCAGGAGGCTGAAGGGCTGGGAATCAAGGTAAAATATGACACCATCTCCCTCATCAATAAATTGCGGGAAGCCATGCCGGAACGATTACGGGCCCGGCACGTACGGGACAAGATTGAGATTTATATCAATGATGAGGGGGACCTCTACTTCGGATGAACGAGGCAAATTTCACGTATCAGGGAACAGGATGATTCCCTGAAGACGAACTCATGTGCGGACCGGCAGTTTTTTTCCTGGTTTTCACCCTCTCTTCCGAAAATTCTCCTGCAGACCTCGACAAGGTTTATATCCGTTTCTGTGTAATTATTATGGAAGCCTCTCTGGGGATTCCGGCGATTGCCGGGTTCTCATGGTTGGCGTGTGCTCCCATGTGCGGGGCACAGCCGAGATGGAGTTGTGATCATTCACAACGGGCTGACACGGTGGATCTGATAAGCGCACGGGTGGACGTGACATTCACGAGCCTGCATGCACCATGCATTGTGCATATGCGCGAGACTCAGTATCTGTTGGCGAAGACCGGTAGGATCTAATGGTCGGCGGATGAAAGAAATCCGCAGGTTCAAGGAAAGAGACCATTTCATGGTACAGGTTCGCACCGCAGGTTAAGGTACCGGCGGATTCGTTCAGGTTCAGGAGCATCACGCTCTCTCGGAGGTTACCGGAGCAACCAGGGCCTGTCCTCTTCAGGATGGCAGCCAAAGTCCGGAACACAGAAGGAACAGTTCGATCTCACGAGGAATGATACAAGATGCCGAAAATCAACACACCGCGGAAGGGTTCTCTCGCGTTCAGTCCCAGGAAGAGGGCAAAAAGCCAGGTCCCGAAATACAAGTCCTGGCCTGAATATGAGGGGGTCCCGGTGCTGCAGGGATTTGCCGGTTACAAGGTGGGGATGACACACGTGGTCATGGTGGACGATCATAAGAACAGCCCGACTGAAGGGAAGGACATCATGGTTCCGGTGACCGTCATTGAGATCCCTGCCATGAAGGTTGCCGCCATCCGTGCCTATACCAGGGATACGTATGGCCGCCACCCCATGACCGAGGTCTGGACAGATACTCCTGACCCCTCCCTGGCAAAACGGATTACCATGCCGAAAAAGTACGATGGCAAAACAGCCCACAAGGCAATCCAGGATGCCATCAACGAAGGCAGGGTTGCAGAGATTTTTGTCCTCATGCACACTGCACCTGAAATGATATCGGGAATACCGAAGAAGGTTCCCGATATCATGGAAGTCCGGGTTGCCGGGGGACCGATTGAGAGCCGGTACGAGTATGCATCAGGGCTGCTCGGGAAAGAAGTGGACATCGCGGGCATTATAAAATCAGGATCATATGCCGACATCACTGCAGTTACAACGGGGAAAGGAACCCAGGGTCCGGTTAAACGATGGGGAATTAAACTTCGCAAGCGGAAGCATTCGCGGGGGGGGAAGAAGCGCCATATCGGAAACCTCGGCCCCTGGAATCCTCACCATGTCCGCTGGCAGGTTCCGCAGACCGGACAGATGGGATACCACCAGAGGACTGAGTTCAATAAAAGGATTCTCAGGATCGGTGAGGATGGCATGGATATCACGCCTTCCGGAGGGTTTCTCCATTATGGCGTTATCCGCAATCCGTATGTCCTGGTGAAAGGCTCGATCCCGGGACCTGCCAAGAGGCTGGTCAGGATTCGTCCGGCTACCCGACAGGGTGAACATGTGGTCAGACAGCCCGCAATTGAGTTTGTGAGCGTCCAGAGTAAACAGGGGTGACCAGTGATGAAAGCACAGATTTTATCACTTGATGGAACGGTTGAGCGTGATATCGATCTCCCTCCTGCATTCTCCGAAGAGCTGCGACCCGATCTCATCAAGAAGGCCGTTTTGGCACTCCAGAGTACCCGCAGGCAGCCCCATGGAACATACCCTTATGCAGGTATCGAATCTTCCGCGGTAGGCTGGGGAAGCGGCCGTGGTGCCTCGCATGTCCCCCGCATCAAGAGCGGTTCACGGGCAGCGAAGGTGCCGCAGGCGAAGGGCGGGCGTGAAGCCCATCCCCCGGTGGTCCAGAAGGTTCTCGTGCAAAGGATCAATAAAAAAGAAAAGCAAAAAGCCTTCAAGTCAGCGCTTGCTGCAAGTGCTTCGGAAGATCTGGTGCGGGCACGGGGGCATCGCTTCTCGGGACCGGTTCCTGTGGTATTTGAGGACAGTTTTGAAGATCTCAGCCGGACGGCAGATGTGATCTCCGCCCTGTCAGCTGTGGGCGTCTATGCCGACATCGAACGCTCCAAGCAGAGCAGGAAAGTCAGGGCCGGACGGGGGAAGATGAGGGGACGGCGCTATAAACAGCGGAAGAGCATCCTCATTGTCACCTCCGGATCACCGTTAAAGGCTGCAAAGAACCTTCCGGGTGTTGATGCGGTATCTGTCGATCAGCTGAACACCGAGCTGCTCGCACCGGGTACCCTGCCGGGCCGTCTCACGGTGTTTACCGAGCGTGCCCTGATGATACTGGGGGGGCAGTAAGATGGTACTCAAGCACCCCTATGTGACAGAGAAGGCCATGATGACGCTTGAGAAGGAGAACAAGCTCCAGTTCCTCGTGGACAGGAATGCTACGAAGAGCCAGATCAAGAAGGAGATCGAGAAAACCTTCGAGCAGGAGGTTACCGGCATCTCAACGGTCATGACCATGCATGGCGAGAAGAAAGCGATCATCAGCTTTGCCAACGACAAGGCTGCCGAGGAGATCCTCAGCCGGCTTGGCATTATGTAGGTGAGAAAGATGGGACACCGTATCACAACACAGAACAGAGGAAAGGGAGGTCCGACCTACAGGGTGCCGTCCCACCGGTATAAAGCGGCACTCCGTCATGCCGGAAGCGGGGATGTCACCGTGAGGGGGACCGTAATCGATATTGAGCATGATCCTGCACGCCATACTCCTATTGCCCTCGTCAGACTCGATGACGGATCGAAGATGTACATGCTGGTCACCGAAGGTATCGGGGTGAATGACCAGGTTTTCTGGGGCCCGGAAGCCGAGGTCCGGAACGGGAACACCCTCCCGCTCGGCTCGATTCCGGCCGGAGCGTATGTCTGCAATATTGAGGCCCGGCCCAATGACGGAGGAAAGTTTGTCAGGGCAAGCGGGGTTCAGGCAATCGTTGTTGACAAGAGCGAGGACCGGGTGGGCGTCCAGATGCCCAGCGGGATCACCAAGTGGTTCAACGCCCGGTGCAGGGCAACCGTAGGTATCGTTGCCGGTGGCGGACGTGGTGAAAAACCGTTCGTGAAGGCCGGGAACAAGTTCCACAAAATGAGGAACACTGCATCGAACTGGCCCCGCGTGCGGGGTGTCGCGATGAACGTCATTGACCATCCCTTTGGCGGCGGCGGTCACCAGCATGCCGGACGGCCCAAGACCATCGCACGAGGGACATCCCCGGGAAGGACTGTCGGCCACGTTGCCGCCCGCAAGACAGGCCGGGGCAAGAAGTGAGGGTTTGACATGGCAAAAAAGACACAGAAGAGATTACCGCGGCGGCGTGAGGAATTCACCTACCACGGGTTCCGCCTGGAAGAGCTCCGCGCGATGGGAAGGAACGAGCTTCTGCCGGTCATGCCCGCACGGGCCCGCCGGAAGGTTGCCCGGGGTTTTTCCCGAGGTGAAGAGAACCTCCTCTCCCGGTTCAGGAGCGGGGATACCAAGATCCGGACCCATCTCCGGGACATGATTATCATGCCCGAGATGATCGGAAAGGAAGTGGAGATCTATAATGGCAAGGAATTCCTGAAAGTTGAACTCCAGCCTGAGGCAGTATTCCACTATCTTGGTGAGTTCGCGCTGACCAGAAAGAGAGTTACGCACGGGAGTGCCGGTATTGGTGCAACCCGGTCAAGTAAATATGTACCGCTGAAGTGATGGACATGGCACGCACAGGATATTCAACAGCACTCGAGGGAGATACCCTCGCACGGGGGAAAGCGAATGAACTTCCGATCTCCCCCAAGCATGCCATGGAGATTGCCAGGTTCATCAGGAACAAGAAGACCGGTGAGGCTGTGGCCTACCTTGAAGAAGTTGTGGCCCAGAAAAAGGCTATTCCATTCCGGAAGTTCAACCGCAAAGTCGCCCACAAACGGGGGCTTTCGGGATGGGACGCCGGCCGGTACCCCAGGAAGGCATCCCTGGCATATATCCGGCTCATTCATTCCGTGACCAAGAACGCCGAATATCTCGGTCTTGACACTGAAAATCTCAGGATCGTCCATGTCGCCGCCAACCGGGGGAGAGGCCTTGAAGCGGTCTTCCCCAGAGCAATGGGGCGTGCAACCCCCAAACGCCGGGAAACGGTAAATATCGAGATCGTTGTCAGGGAGGTGGCATGATGGCTGTGGAGAGAAAATTTGTCGCTGAAGGAACCCGGCGAGCACGGGTGGAAAAACATCTCACACGGGAGTTGAAGCGGGCCGGATACGGAGGGATGGACCTGCAGAGGACCCCCCTGGGAACCCAGGTCACCATCTTTGCTGAAAAACCCGGTATCGTGATCGGCAAGGGAGGAAAACTGGTACGGCAGCTCACTCAGGATCTTGCCACCGATTTCGGTGTCGAGTCCCCCCAGATCGAAGTTCAGCAAGTGCCAAACCCGAGTTTCAACGCCCAGATCATGGCCGAACGTCTTGCCAATGCCCTCGAACGTGGCTGGTACTTCAGGAAGGCGGGGTCCAGCATTATCAGGAGGGTGATGGAATCCGGAGCGCTCGGGTGTGAAGTCATCATCGCCGGAAAACTGACCGGTTCCCGGGCCCGCACCCAGAAGTTCACCGAGGGCTACATCAAGCATAGCGGTGAACCTGTCAACACCATTGTTGAGAAAGGTTATGCCGTGGCGATAAAGAAGCTCGGAGTAATTGGTGTTCAGGTCAGGATCATCCCACCGGATGCCAAACTTCCGGATCACTTCGAGATGATCGTGCCCAAACGGAAAGTCATACCACAACCCGAGATCCAGGTCCTGGATGTGGGGGAGGATATCGACAGGGACATCGAGGAGCTGGTTGATGACTATGATGAATCGACCCTTCGGGAGGATAAGTAATGGCAATCTTTCGGTCCCGGGAGATCAGGCAGCTTTCAGATGTGGAGCTCCAGGAACAGATGGGCAAGCTGAAGATCGAGCTCATCCAGTATAAGGGGAAGGTCAGTGCAGGAGGATCCACCGAGAATCCGGGCCGGATAAGGGAACTCCGGAGGACCATAGCCAGGATGCTCACTGAACAGAACCAGAGGAGAGCGGCATGATTGCGCCCCGGAACATCCTGCGTCATGAATTTATCGGACTGGATGTTCTGGTTGTTGCGGCAAAAAATCCTCACTACCTGGGGATCTGCGGCAGAGTCATCGATGAAACCAGAAACACCCTCCTCATCCGCACACCGTGCGGAGATAAAAGAGTGCCAAAACCATTCACACGGTTCAGGTTCACCCTTGATGAGGGTGTGAAGGTCGAGATAGACGGTTCAGCGCTGGTCATGACCCCCGAGAAAAGGATCACACAGTACACAAGAAATAGAGGGAAATAATGGCAAGAGACATTGGATTGGGCGTTGTTCAGCCGGAGACGGCCTGCAGCGACGCAAATTGTCCGTTTCACGGCACTTTACCGGTGCGCGGCCAGGTGATTACCGGCAAAGTCGTGAGCGACCGCATGATGGGAACGGTGGTGGTTGAAAGAAACTACCTCCATTATGTGGGCAAGTATAACCGGTATGAGAAGAGGAGTTCACGCATTCACGCACATAACCCCCCCTGCATCCAGGCAAAAGCCGGTGATTCCGTGAAGATTGCGGAATGCAGGCCGCTTTCGAAGGCCACCACCTTTGTGGTTGTGGAGGTGCTGCAGCCATGAAGGCCAAGCAGTCAAATACCCCGCGGGCCCTGTCCACCGGCACGCGCCTCATCTGTGCTGACAACACCGGCGCCCGCGAAGTACAGATCGTCTCTGTATTCGGGTACCATGGTGTCCGCAGGCGGCAGCCGAAGATGGGGCTGGGGGATATCGCCACCGTGACCGTGAAGAAGGGAACTCCGGATATGCGGAGAAAACTGGTGAGAGCTGTGGTCATCAGGCAGCGGAAGGAGATCAGGAGGCCGAGCGGGCTCCGGGTATCTTTTGACGACAATGCTGTGGTGGTCGTGGATGAAAAGAATGAGCCCCGGGGGACTGAGATCAAGGGTCCGGTCGCCAGGGAAGTGGCGGAGCGCTTTCCCAAAATCGGCTCCATGGCCACGATGATTGTGTGAGGTGGATGACCAATGGTACGAGTAGAAAGCAAACATCCGGGAAAACAGCGGAAGGCCCGCTTTAATGCGCCATCCCACCTCCGCAGCAAGCTTCTTTCCGCCCCCCTCTCCTCTGAACTCAGGAGCCAGTACAGGAAACGCTCCGCCCGGGTCATCAAGGGTGATACCGTGAAGGTGATGAGGGGAGCATCGGCAGGAACAGAAGGACTGGTGGAGGAGATCGATACCGGCGCATACCGGATTGTGATCGAGGGAGTCGCCATTCCCAAGGCGGATGGCACCGAGATGCCACGCCCGGTCGACCCGTCAAACGTCCAGATCACCAAGCTCAACCTCAAGGATTCCCGACGGGTTGAGAAATTATCGGAGGGCAGCTGATGTCTGATCATCTCAAACGTCTCCGGGCACCAGACTCATGGCACATTCCCAAGAAGACAAACAAGTTCATCACCAAGACGGCACCCGGCCCGCACAATGCCAACGCGATGCCGATTGCTGTCTGGCTGCGGGATCACATGGGATTTGCCCTGACCAAAAAAGAGGTCAAGCAGATCCTGTCGCAGAAAGATGTCATCATCAATGGCCGTCCCTGCCGCAATCCAAGCATGGGAATCGGAATCTTCGATATCATATCCATGCCCAAGATCGGAAAACACTATCGGATCCTCCGGGACAAGAAGGGCAGGCACAAAACCATCGAGATAAACGCAGAATCTGCACGGACCCGCCTTGCAAAGATCCGGGGCAAGACGATCGTCCCCGGCGGAAAGGTCCAGCTGAATCTCAGGTTCGGGGCAAATATCCTTGCTGACAACCGGTACAGGCCGGGCGATTCAATCGTCATCTCACTTTCCGATGAGGACCGGTTTACGATCACCGACCACTTCCCCTTTGCCGTTGGCAACATGGCAATGGTTATCGGGGGGAAGCACTCGGGCAAGATTGCGAAAATTACCGGCATCCAGAAAGTCCCGGGCAGCGTCCCCAACCGGGTAACCCTTACCGACGCGAACACGGGAACCGTGTTTGATACCGTTGAAACCTACCTCTACATGGTCGGCCGGGAAACCCCTGCACTGTCCGAATGGGGGATTGAGGAATGAACCCGATGCGCGAGGTCTTTGTGGACAAAGTCGTTGTCCATATGGGTGTCGGGGAAAGTGGCGAGAAACTCTCGAAGGCCGTAGACCTGATGAAGCAGATAACCGGGAATTCTCCTGTCCGGAGTAATGCCAAGAAGACCAATCCGGCGTTCGGCATCCGGAAGGGTTCACCGATCAGCTGCAAGGTAACACTCCGGGGCAAGAAAGCAGGTGAGTTCCTGGATACAGCCCTGAAGATTATTGAACGGAAAGTGAATCCCGGCCAGTTTGACCGGAGCGGCAACTTTTCGTTCGGGGTTGAAGAGCATACCGATTTCCCTGGAATGTCATATGATCCCCAGATCGGGATCTATGGTATGGACATCAACGTCGTGCTTGCCAGGAGAGGTATCCGGGTCAGCCGGAGACATATCGAGCAGCACAGGCTTCCACAGAAGCAGCAGGTCAATCCTGAGGACGCCTTATCCTTCCTGAAGGAACGGTACAGCGTGGAGGTGCGGTAATGGCCGGCGAAAAGACAAAGAAGTTTGGCCGGGGCGCTTTCGCATGCAAAATGTGCGGCCGGAAACAGGGACTCGTCCGCAGGTACCACATCATGTTCTGCAGGCAGTGTTTCCGCGAATGGGCCCAGAAAATGGGTTTTAAAAAGTTGAACTGAGGAGGAAAATCCTATGGCAAGACTAAATACCATTGCAGACGGGATGAGCGCTCTGAAGAATGCTGCAGACGGCGGCAAGGCGAGCGTCATTATCGAGCCGGCCGGAAAACTCCTCGGGGCTATGTTCCGGATCATGCAGGAAACAGGATACATCAGCGGATTTGAGTATCTTGATGACGGTCGCGGCGGGCAGTTCATGGTTCAGATGAACGGAAGGATCAACCGGTGCGGGGCTATCTCACCGCGCTACTCTATTCAGCTGAGTGAACTGGAATACTGGGAGACGCAGTTCCTCCCCGGGAAAAACTTCGGCATCCTGATCCTTTCCACCTCAAAGGGTGTTATGACCCACGAGCAGGCCAGGAAAGAGGGTATTGGGGGAGAACTGCTCGGGTATGTCTACTGAGGTGCAGGAAATGGCAATAGAAAAACGTGTAACCATACCCGATGGCGTTCAGCTCAAACTGGACGGTTCGGTGCTGAAGGTCAAAGGTCCGAATGGCGAGCTTGAACGGAACCTCTGGTTCCCCCAGGTCACCGTCAGAATCGAGGACGGCGACGTGGTGATATCCACAGGTTCCGAGAGGAAACGGGTTATGGCCATCGTAGGGACGTTTGCTGCCCATGTCACCAATATGTGTACCGGTGTCACCCGTGGATTTGAGTACCGGATGAAAGTGGTATACAGCCACTTCCCCATCCAGCTCAAGCTCCAGGGCAGGAGACTTGAAATCACCAATTTCCTCGGTGAGAAGAAGCCCCGCTATGCCGGTATCGAGGATGGTGTTACGGCAAAGGTCGGGAACGATGAAGTCGTCCTGACCGGGATCGATAAGGAACTCCTGGGCATCACCTCGGCAAATATCGAGCATGCGACCAAGATCAGGAACCGCGATCCGCGGATCTTCCAGGATGGCATTTATATCGTACATAAGGGGTGATGGACATGGCCGATGAGAAGAAGAGATTGATCCAGGTCCGCTCAGAAAAATCAACCAGCTTTAAGCGTGACGGGGCTGGAAAAAAGAAACAGCTCTCCGAATCCTGGAGGAGGCCGCGGGGGCTCCATTCCAAAAAGCGGCTCCAGAAGAAGGCAAAAGGCCCGCTCCCGACTCCCGGATACGGAAGCCCGGTGGCGGTCAGGGGGATGCACCCGAGCGGGTACCGAGAAGTACGGGTTTTCACACCGGGAGATCTCGAGGACCTGAACCCTGCAGAAGATGCCATTCGGATTGGTGCCTCCGTAGGGAACAGGAAACGTATGGCAATCCAGGAGAAGGCACTCTCGGAAGGACTGAAGGTCCTGAACCCCCGGGAAATTGCCCCCCGGAACGTGGAGGTGAACGAGAATGACTGATGTCTCCAACCAGAGAAGAGTTGCGGCGTCCCTTCTCGGCTGCGGGATTTACCGGGTCTGGCTGGATCCTGACCGTATTAATGACATCCAGAATGCCATCTCGCGTGAGGATGTCAGGGGGCTGATCGGGGATGGGGCCATAAAAGCCCACCAGGTCCGCGGGAACAGCCGCGGACGGGCCCGGGATAAGATGGCAAAGCGTTCGTATGGCCACTGCAAGGGGCCAGGCAGACGAAGGGGTGCAGCCGGAGCCCGGAATCCGCGGAAGCGGCAATGGATCCAGAAGATCCGGGGAATCAGGAAAGCCCTGGTCTCCCTGCGCGAGAGCGGCGAGATCGACCCGCACATGTACCGGATGCTCTACCGCAAGGCTGCCGGAGGGCAGTTCAGGAACGTGGGACATCTCAAAGCCCAGCTCGAAATTATCTCAGGGAGGATGAAATAAAATGGCGACAGGTGCACGGTATTTCGTCCCATTCCGGAGGAGAAAGGAAGGGAAGACCGATTATTACCGCCGGGCAAAGCTCGTGGTCTCTGACCGTCCCCGGATGGTGGTAAGAAAGACAAACCGGCAGGTGATCATCCAGCTGGTTTCCGCCGCCATTGAAGGCGACCGGACCCTTGTCGCAGCCAGCTCAGGGGAACTCCGGGGATACGGATTTTCCGGCTCGATGTCGGGCACACCCGCTGCCTATCTGACCGGGATGCTCTTTGCAGTCAAGGCGCTGAACGCTGAATATCAGCGGGCGGTCCTTGATATCGGGCTTCACCGGGCAACACCCGGATCCCGTGTCTTTGCGGCACTGAAGGGTGCAGTCACCGCAGGGCTTGACGTGCCCCATGGAGCGGAGGTCCTGCCTGATGATTCCCGCGTGAAGGGTGTGCATATTGCAGAATATGCTCCTGAGCGTGCAGGAAACCTCGTGCAGAACGTGGAAGAAACAATCGACAGCATCATGAAGGAGTTGAGGTGAAATGCCATTCGAAAAGGCAGAATGGGTACCGCTTACCGGTCTTGGCAGGCAGGTCATATCGGGAGAGATCACCAGCATCGACCAGGTGCTTGAGAGCGGACGTCCCGTCAAAGAACCTGAAATCGTCGATATGTTCCTTCCCGATCTCGAAGACGAAGTCCTCGATATCCAGATGGTCCAGCGCATGACCGATTCAGGGCGCCGGGTGAAGTTCCGGGCAGTGGTTGTTGTTGGAAACAGGAACGGCTATATCGGCTTTGGCCAGGGAAAAGATGCCCAGGTCGGGGATGCGATCAAGAAGGCCATCGTCGATGCCAAGATGAACATGATCAAGGTGAAGAGGGGATGCGGCTCCTGGGAGTGCGGATGTGATCTGACTCACTCACTCCCCATGAAAGTCGAAGGTGCAGCCGGAAGCGTCCGGGTCACCCTCAAGCCTGCACCCCAGGGGATCGGACTGGTCACCGGAGATATCAGCAAAAAAGTGCTGGAGCTTGCAGGAATCAAGGATGCATGGACATTCTCTAAAGGCCAGACAAGGACGACTATCAACTTTGCCAAGGCTACCTTCAACGCCCTCAAGGCTACCAACATGATCCGGACAGGGAGGTCGGAGTAATGTACGCCATTGTCCAGGTCCGGGGAGTCGTCAACACCCGGAGGGAGATCAAGGATACCCTCAAGATGCTCCGTCTTCACCATATCAATCACTGTGTTCTGGTCCCGGACACACCGGAATACCTCGGGATGATACGGAAGGTGAAGGACTTTGTTGCCTACGGAGAGGTCGATAAAGGTACAATCGAGACTATCCTCCGCACACGGGGGCGGGTTGCAGGGAATGTTCCTCTTTCCGATGAATATGTAAAGAGCAACTCTGCCTACAGTGGCATTCCTGAATTTGCTACAGCGCTTGCTTCAGGAGAAGCAAGACTGACCGATATTCCGGGCGTCAAACCCGTTCTCCGTCTGCACCCGCCCCGGAAGGGTTACCGAACTATCAAACGGACCATCCAGCAGGGTGGGGCGCTGGGATACTACGGAGAGGAGATCAATTCACTCCTCCACAGGATGAGGTGAAGAACCATGCCGGTCAGCAAGCGTTCAAAGTTCCGCGGCTCACGGACATGCGGTGGAGGAACCCACAAGAACCGGCGGGGAGCCGGAAACCGTGGCGGGAGAGGAAGGGCAGGTCACCGTGATCACCGCTTCTCCCACTACCTCCTCTATGATGAAGTGCATAACGGTAAATGCGGGTTTTACAACCAGACAGGCCGTGAGGTAAAGACGCTCTCAGTAGGAGAGCTCGATCAGATGGTCCGGCTCCTCATTGCCGAAGGAAAGGCAACACAGGAAGCGGGTATCGTCAGTGTCAATGCAGATCAAATCGGTATCGATAAGATACTTGGAAGCGGAAAAGTCACGGTAAAGATGAATATAACGGCACGATCATTTTCCGCACAGGCAAAAAGCAAGATCGAGGCAATGGGTGGTCAGGCCCTGGTCATCTGACCAATTTTTCTGGTGAAAGAATGGGAACACTGTTGGACCGCATGGAACCATTCCTGGCCGCCATGCCAGCTGTGAGGAGCCCTGAAGGCCACGTCCATTTCAAAAACAAACTGGTATGGACAGCCGGCATCCTGATTCTTTATTTTGTAATGACCAACATCCCCCTCTGGGGCCTTTCCCCGGAATCACAGGACCTTTTCCAGTTTTACCGTGCGCTCCTGGCGGGTGCAAGCGGTTCACTGGTCCAGCTCGGTATTGGTCCCATCGTCACTGCATCCATCGTTCTGCAGTTGCTGAAGGGGGCCGATATCCTCAAAATCGATACGGCAGAGGTCCGTGGCCAGGTCCTCTACATGGGGCTGCAGAAGCTGCTGATCTTTGTCATGATCATCATCGAGACATTGCCGAATCTCGTCGGTGGATTCCTGCAGCCGGACCCGGTGATTGCCGACATGTTCTTTGGGGGGAACCTGTTTGCGGTCTCGCTCATCATTTTTATCCAGATCTGTATCGGCGGAGTGCTGATCATGTTCATGGATGAAGTGGTGACCAAGTGGGGAATCGGGTCCGGAGTCGGACTGTTCATCATTGCCGGTATATCCCAGGCAATTATCAACGGCCTGATCAGCTGGATACCGGCAGCGGATCAGTACCCCGTTGGATTTTTCCCGCGACTGGTTGCCGTCATTATTGACGGGGCCAATTTCATCACCTACATGGGGCCCGAACTTCTGGCATTCATTACGACCATCGTCATATTCCTCATCGTAGTCTACGTTGAATCGACCCGGATTGAAATCCCGCTGGCCCATGCCCAGGTCAGGGGGGCCCGGGCCCGGTTCCCGGTCAAGCTGATCTATGCCAGTGTGCTTCCTATGATCCTTGTCCGGGTCCTGCAGGCAAACATCCAGATGATCGGACTGTTCCTCTACAATATCGGGATCACCATCTTCGGGACGTTCCAGGGCGCCCAGGCAGTAAGCGGGCTCATGTATTACCTTGCCCCCATAAACGGGCCATATGACTGGATGTGGTGGGTCCCCGCATACAATATCCTTCAGGCACCATGGCAGGTCCTGGTACGGCTGGGGGTTGATATCGCCTTCATGGTGGTAGGCGGTGCAGTCTTTGCCCTCTTCTGGATCAAGACTGCCGGTCTCGATTCCAAGGACGTGGCCCGCCAGATCCAGCTCTCGGGGATGTCCATCCCGGGATACCGGAGAAATCCGCAGGTGCTCGAGAAGTATCTCGACCGCTACATCCCGCGGGTCACGGTCATCGGTGGCGTCTTCATCGGGCTTCTCTCGGTATTTGCCAACCTCTTCGGCGTCATCGGGGCGGTGAGTGGCACCGGGCTGCTCCTGACGGTGAGTATCACCTACCGGTTGTATGAGGAGATAGCAAGCCAGCAGATCATGGAAATGTATCCGTTCATGCGGACATTCTTTGGAAAGGAGTGAGCAGATGGGGAGGAGAGTCATCATTACCGGCGTTCCCGGCGTTGGAAAGACTACGGTGGTGAACGGGGCCCTAAAAATTCTTGAGGAAGAGGGGAAGAGATACAACATCCTCAATTTCGGAACGACCATGTTTGAGGTCGCACAGAAGGAAGGAACCGTACGAGATCGTGATGAAATGCGGAAACTCGACAAGGAAAGCCAGAAACGTCTCCAGAAACTGGCAGCACAGAAACTGGCAAAAGCAAAGGGGAACATCATCATCGATACCCATGCATCGATTAAGACCCCGGCCGGTTACCTTGCCGGTCTGCCGGAATGGGTGCTGAAGGAGCTGATGCCTGACACGATCGTGCTTGTGGAAACCAATGAAGACCAGATTCTCCTCCGCAGGCTCACGGATGAAACCCGGACCCGGGATCTCGAGGGATCGTACGGCATTGCCGAACACCAGCAGTTCAACAGGGCCATCGCTGCAGGGTATTCCATGATGACCGGCTGCAGTATCAGGTACATCACAAACGCTGACCATCTCCTTGAAAAGGCCGTTGAGGATATGGCTGCAGTGCTCAGGTGAGTGCAGATGGCAAAACGGAGCTACGGAGGAATCATCGCCCTCATCGTGGCGATGCTCCTCATCTTTTCCTACAGCATTCCGGTTATCAAGGGTACCGTCGGGCAGGGGCTGGATGTTCTTCTGGGACCGCTTGCCGAGACATTCCCGCTCTATATCGTCATTATCATTCTGTCAGTCCTGACGGCCCTTTACTCGTCAGTCATCCAGAAATACACCATCGATTACGAACGGATGCAGGAAGTGCAGGAGCGGATGAAGGTCTTCCAGAAGGATTTCCGCGAAGCCCAGCTGTCCGGCGATGAGAAACGGGTCAAGAAACTGGAAGCGAAGCGGGACAAGGTGATGAAGGAGCAGCTGGAGATGTCCCAGAACCAGTTCAAACCCATGGCCTATATCCTGATCATCTCGGTCCCGATCTTCTTCTGGCTTCTCTACAGTATGACGAATTACCCGGATTCCATCGGGATTATCATGCCCTTCTTCGGATATCATGAGCTTTCCGAAATGATTCTCGGGCCGATCCCGGCATGGATCCTCTGGTATATGATCTGCTCCCTTACCCTCTCCCAGGTAGTCAGGAAAGCCCTGAATATCGGGGGAATCTGATGCGTATCACAGTGAGTGGTCTGCCCGGGAGCGGGACCACCTCACTGGCAAAACATCTGGCAGAACTTTTAAACAGCGACCTCATCTCGGCGGGAGAAGTCTTCCGCCAGATGGCAGCCGAACAGGGGATGGACGTCGCTGAGTTTGGCAGGCTTGCCGAGAAAGACCCTTCGTATGACCGGGTGATCGATGAGCGCCAGAAGGAGATCGCGCTCGAACACCAGGAGATCATCGTTGAGGGGAGGCTCTCGGCCTGGTTCGTCCCCCAGGCAGATTTGAAAATCTGGCTTTATGCCCCGGTCGAATGCCGTGTCCTGCGGATACAGTCCCGTGACACCATCGGAGATCTCGATACCGCTTCCCGGCTGACCAGTGAACGGGAGAAGAGCGAGGCAATCCGGTATAAAACCTATTATGGTATTGATATTGCAGATCTCTCTCCCTACCATCTCATCCTGAATTCCAGCCTGCTGGGGGTTGAAGAGCTTGGGGAGATCGTCACTGGTGCAATAAAGATTATCGCGCGGCGTTCAGAATCGTCATAGCACCGGGACTGCGCAGACATCCTGTCTCAATCCCGGGCAGGTTCCTCATGTGCGGGTGTGGCAATCCAGCAGGACGGGCCGCTGCTGCTTTGGGCTCTCGCTCCGGGTAATAGTTGATTTATAGTCATGGATTGAATAGTTCTCACAAATCGTAATCGGGGGATAATGGAATCCGATATTTTGGTGTTCGTGGTAAAAGAATGGGACAGGGCAGCCCTGATTGAGCTGTATAAAGCAGGAGGATGGTGGCTGAAGGAACATGACCCGTCCCATATTCCGGACCTCATCCGGTCAAGCTTTGCGTTCGCTGTTGCCGTAGACAGGATTTCGGGCCAAGCGGTCGGGATGGGGCGGGTTATCTCCGATGGAGTTGCTGATGCCTATATCCAGGACCTTGTCGTGCTTCCCGGATACCGGGAACAAGGTGTCGGGAAAAAAATCCTGCAGACCCTCCTCCGGATCTGCTTCTCAGGGAACATAACCTGGATAGCCCTCATTGCTGAGCCCGGAACAGAGGAGTTCTATTCCCGGCAGGGATTTTCGATCATGAAAGACCACACGGCAATGCGGTTCAGGGGGTCGCTGTAGGCATGCTGAGCGGGTCTGACTTTTCTCCTGTCACGCTGAAAGACCGGCCGGTATTTGTTTCCCAGTACCGGCGTTTTTCACCGGTCCACAGTGACAATACCTTCGCCAACATGGCCTGCTGGAATGACTACGCTCACTACCGGTATGCTCATATTCGTGACAGCCTGATTATCTCGAGCACGATCGACGGCCGGACAAAATTCAGACCGCCTGTCGGGCCCCGGGACAGCGAACTGCTGGATGATCTTATCCATCTTTGTATCAGGGATGGTGACGAGGCCCCTCTGGTTCTGGTTGACGGGAATGCCCGGGCCAGGATTCAGCAGCAGTATCCCGGACTGCCACTCACTCCTGACAGGAACTACTTTGAGTATGTGTATCTCTCCGAAGATCTGGCCACACTTCCCGGGAAAAACTACCTGGGTATCCGCCGGCACCTGAACAAGTTCCGGAAAAACTGTCGTCCCCTCATTGAAGAGATCGGGGAGCAGAACAGGGAGGAAGTGATAGGATTTCTCTCCGAGTGGTGTGAATGGAAGAACTGTGACGGGGAACCATTCCTTGGATTCGAAAAAGAAGCCCTCCTCTGTGCCCTCTCCCACATGCAGGAGCTCGGACTCTCGGGACTCCTCATCCGTGTTCTTGATCGGGTAGGGGCAATATCCCTCTTCGAACCACTCAGTACGGATACCCTGGTGGTTCATTTTGAGAAAGGCCTCCCCGATTGTGAGGGGATCTATAAGGCCATAAACGCGGAAGTGGCAACCCGGGTGAAGGATCGTTATACCTTCATCAACCGGGAGAGCGACATGGGAGTCCCCGGACTCCGCGAGGCAAAACTCCGCTACCACCCGCATCATATGGTAGAGGTATGGTATGCTTCACGGGATGATCTGGAAACATTCACCTGAAGCACCGGGTTATTGGACCCCCGGTGGTGTATTTTCTGCTGCCACCAGACGGATTAGTCCACATTGAGCGAGAACGAATAGCTGGACCCGTAATCCTGGAGAATCCCGAGAATACCGGCCGCAATAATGCTGACAGCAATAGCTGCTACCAGCATACCCAGGACCTTCGCCAGGATCTCTGTTACGCACTCACCAAGGAGCCGCTGTATCTGGTAAGAAAATCGCAGGATAATGAAGGTTGCAGCGAGGGTGAGCGCAATAGCCAGAGCAGTGACGAAGATCCCGTTCTGCTCCGAGAGGAGGAGGACGGTGGTGATGGTCCCTGGGCCGCAGAGGAGCGGGGTGCCGATGACCACCCCGGCAGCAGTCCGGGGATGGTCTTTTGACCGTCCGATGTCGATCCCGAGCGTCATCTGCATCCCCAGCAGGAAGAGGAGGATCCCCCCGGCAACCTGAAAGCTGGCAATGGTTATTCCGAGCGTCTCGAAGATAATAAAATTGAAAAAGAGGAAGAGATACATGAGGAAACCGGCAACGACAACAGCAATGAGAGCCTGTCGGTTTATTTCGGCGGAACTCTGTCCCTCGATCATGGAGGTGAAGATGGGGACTGAAAGGAGGGGATCGAGGATGACAAAGAGGGCTGCAAAGGAATAGATCAGCGAAGAGATGAGCTCCGTCATTATCCAGTCTTAATCAGTCTGGAGCAGAATAAAGGAAGTGGTGAAAACTTCTGTCCGGAGTATCAGAATACAGGGAAGCGGATGAGGTTACCATAAGAAGCTCTGGGTATGACCTCGCCTGATAGATAGGGGGGGTTGATGCCAGATTCTGGGGGTGTCCGGCAAAATGAAAAACCAGGGGGCATATCCCAAGAGCATATAGCAATGTATGTTTGGGAAATATATACCTTCACTATTTACCCCAAAGGGATTTCCGGGCAATCTCTCTCCTTCTCTACCGTAAAAAAATGATGTCATACCCTCCGGTCCACCAGCCTTCGTGGTCGTCCTTTGATTCGGGAGAGCTCAAGTTCTCCCTGACCGGTAAGGTTGAAGATGAGAGAGAAACCATCGCCATGCAGACGGGCGAGGGCCGGCTTGTACCTGAAGAATGAACGGGTGAAGGTTTCGGCGATCTCTTTCCTGTTCGCAGATGATGGTTCGGTAGATTCCATGCTTACCCTGAGAACTGTCTCTCCTCCCTCTTCTCCTTCGTAAACGAATGCTTCGTATTCACCGGTAAGGTATTCCATATTGTCCCGCTGAAAGACCCCCCGTTCAATGTCCACGCGGTTTACCGGAGTGCCGAGGATCCAGAGTGTTTCAGCTTCACGCTGCGGGTTCATGATCTTCAGATGTGTCCTGCCACAGGGGCAGGGCTCCCTGGTCATCACGACGGTGGTATCTTCGGTGTCGTAGTTAATGAGAAGGGTCCCGGCATGACCACCGACCGGGATAAGGGTGGTGAGTACAGCCCGCCCGCATTCACCATCCGTGACGAAGTCCTCAAGATCCGGGTCATAGACATCGAGGTGTACCAGGTCTTCGGGTACATGCAGTCCTTCCCGAACCACACACTCACCGCACATGGTCCCTTCCGTGCTGCCATAGGTGTTGAAGACATCGCGCTGCCATACCTCTGACAGATAGGCCCGCGATTCATCAGCGAAGCTTTCGCCCCCGACCACCAGCCGTTTTACCGGAGAATCTTCCGGTTTCAGCCCTTCCTCTTTCATCCGCCGGGCAAGGTGAAGCAGTTTGAAGACACTTCCGACAATTCCTGTCGGTTGGTAACTGCTGATAACCCGGCCGGGAAACGTGCATTTTCCGATCGGAATGATGGTCATACCGATATCCCGGGCGGCCAGGGTCATGGTATTTGCCCCCACGTTCATACCGTAGGAGGCGCAGATAACGACCCGATCCCCTCTGCCAAAACCCTGGGACACGAAACTCCTGGCATACTTCTCGGCATAACGGAGCCAGTCGTCCCAGGTGAGAAAGAAACTCTTCGGAGTTCCCGATGTACCGCTCGTCTCGTGGATGGTGAAGACCTCATCCCACGCAACACTCCGGAACATGAATTCCCTGGTGAGGGGAGGCTGGTGCTCCCTGATGGTCTTGCCGGAAATGATCGGAAGTTCCAGGAGATCTTCATGGGTCCTGATGGCAGCCGGGTCGATACCATGGGTACCAAACCAGGAACGGTAAAAGGGGGAGTGCTCAACGGCATACTTAATCGTATACCGGACCCGTTCATCGATGAGCGCATTGAGCTCCTCACGGGGGAGCCTTTCAATCTTCTCCTGATAAAAGGCTCTCGTTCCCATGTATAGTGATGGGAGATCACGGGCATAAAAATTGCCGTCTGGCTGCAGCAGTCCGGCCGTGATTCGCCACCCCTGTCGTGGCTTGGCAGAAAGGGGATGGTAAGGAAAAAGAGGAGAAGTTCTCTCCCGTTTTATGGATTAATCCTTGAAAAAACTTTGATTGATATCTGCCGTATTTGAATAGCCCCGTTGTTCCCAGTATCCACGGTAATTGGGATCGTCGGTAAGTTCTACGGTCTCTATCCACTTCGCCCATTTATACCCCCACCGGTCTTCGGCCACCAGCTGGAACGGGAACCCCCGTTCCGGTGGTAAAACAACGCCGTTCATGGCATATGCCATCATGATATCCCTATCACGTATATAGCTGAGGGGAAGCGATGTCGTGTAACCATCGGAGGATTTAAAAATGACAGTATTCGCCCGGGGGTATGGTCCGGCCTCCTCCAGAAGGTCTTTCACAAGGATTCCTTCCCATACTATCGTGACTTCCCATCCCTCGACGCAGAACAGGGTGATCACCTTGGAATAGCGGGGGTATTTTTCCAGGACCTCATCATAAGAATAATTCAGCGTCTTATTCGAAAGCCCGGTAATAGTGAGGCGGTATTCTGATATATTGACGTATTGTGGTCCTTTAATGGAATTCTCCCGAAAATCCGCTATTGAGGAGAGGCGTTCGCCCTGGTAGTCCCGTACCTCCACCGCTGTGAGTGAGGAGATATTCCGGCTTTGAATAACGGGAATCCCGAAGATATTCAAGAGATACAGTACTACAGCGAAGATCAGAATCAGGAAAAAGACAAGCGTTACGAGCGGGGCACGGTCCATGGGGTATCCAGAGAGGCTTTTTAGGGCTGCATCCTCTTAATGGTGCGCACCGTGCTCCCCCCCTGGCCGCAGTACGACATTGCCGGGGGGAATTCCAGAAAAAATACCTTTATGGGATCACGGGAAGTCTCTTTGATTACAACAGGAGGAGAAGATGCCTGTCGTAAAACGTTACAAATGCCGGGTATGCGGGTATATCTATTCCCCGCTCAGGGGGGAACCACACAACGGAATCCCTGCGGGAACTGCTTTTGATGACCTTCCCGAGACCTATATCTGTCCGATCTGCGGGATGCAGGGGAAAGGAAAGATCGGGAAGTGGGGGTTTGATGAATGGCTTCCCACGCGGTGGATCTGTTCAGTATGCGGATATGTGTATGACCAGAAGCGGGGAGAGCCCCACAGGGGGATAAAAGCCGGTACGGCATTTGAAAATCTCCCCGAAGACTATACCTGTCCGGTCTGTGCACTTGATCCGAAGATCAAGGTCCAGTTCGGAAAGGTATTCAAACAGGGCTTTGAGCCGCTTGATGTGTGAAAAGCTGCAGGCAGGCGGCAGATTCCTTTTTCTCTCTCTTTCCAGTGCGGAAAAAAATCCGTGTATCTCCGGGTAATCCGGAGTATGAGAAGATGCTAGGATAATTTTTTCAATGCATCCCGGACCGCATGACGGACCTCGAATTCTTCATCATCCAGCGCAGACTCCAGGAGACCCCGGTATGTCCGGTCGCCCAGTTTTCCCAGTGCTTCGGCAGCAGCGATCCTGACTCCTTTTTTCCGGTCAGAGAGGAGTGGCGCAATGGCGGGAGCGGCACGCGGGTCCCCGAGTTCACCGAGTGCCCAGACTGCCCCCTGCCGGATCCAGCGATCAGGATTGTCCAGGCGCTGCATGAGGGGATCATACGCCCGGGGGTCCCTGATAGTTCCAAGGGCCCTGAGCGCAATCCAGACCACGTCAGGGACAGGGTCTGACAGAAGGGCAATGAGCGGTTCCACAGCCCGCAGGTCCTTACTGTTCCCGAGAGATTCGGCAGCACGGGAGCGAAAGGTCGGATTACCATCCGACAGCTGCCGGATCATAATGGCTATGTTCTGCTCCGTGCGCAGCTCCCTTCGCTGCAGTGCCTCCTTCACCGGATCTCGATCATTTGCAGACATACGATAATTCGTACGAGGTGTATCTGTTCTCCTCGTCTATCAAAGCTCCTGTGCTGATGTCACCCTCATCAGGGTTACGGGAGGAGAAATGACTCCCTATTAATACCATCAGGGGCGATCTATCTCATGAGAAAAATTCCGGAGATGCATGATACAAAAGATCCTCCTCCCGACCGATTTTTCTGAATATGCCCGGCTGACAGCCGGCCGGGTGCGCGAGATTCCCGGCACCGAAGAGATCATTCTCCTCTCTATCCTCGATGGAGAGAATACCTCATCGCGTGCGTGGCTGGGTGGGCAGGAAACTGCATCTCCCCGGGAATACGCCGACCGCATCCTCCATGAAGAAGTGGAGCGGTTACGACAGGAGAATATTCCCGTAACCGGAACTATCGTCCCCGCAGAAGGCAGGGATGCTGCAACCCTGATCCTCAGCTCGGCACGGAAGGGGGCAGTAGATCTCATCATGATTGGGGCGCGGGGAAAAGGGTTTGTCGAAGGTCTTTTGCTTGGTTCGGTCTCTTCGGAGGTAATCCGTCATGCCACCATGAATATCCTGCTCATCCGCCATGTGCCATCATGGAAGCGGGTAATTCCTGTCGGTTTCCCGGGGCACTCCGCGAACGGATTCTTTGAAAAGGTGGTCTTCCCGGTCGATTTCTCGAAACCGTGTGAGGAGGGAATCGAGTTTCTCCGGACGCTGGACGGAATCAGGGAACTGGTACTCCTGCACATTATCACGAAGGCAGGGGACCGGAAGGAACTTGAAGATGCCATTTCGGGAACCTACCAGCAGCTCCAGCTCCTGAGGAGGTCCTTTGATAACGGCAGCACAAAGGTCACGATCCTCATCCGGTTCGGCAGGCCTGCGGATATGATCTGTGAGATGGCCGAAAAAGAGAGGGGCACGCTCATCTTCATGCCCCGTTTTGGTGCTTCTGATTATATCCGGAGCCTCCCTATCGGCAGTACTGCGTCCGATGTGGCAAAGAGAACACCAATACCGTTGTTTCTCTTTTATCCGAAAATCCAGCTTGATGTTCTCCCCCGAGAGCTTGGACCGGACGAGTTTCCGGTCGCGGAACTGGTCTGGACGAAGTATCACCAGCAGAAGGCCGACCCTGGGATCGACCGGGTCTTCGGGGTGTTTGTCGAGGGGACGCTGGTCTGTCTGGCACGGTGCAGGAGGCACCCGGGCGGATCTGAAGTTGATGGTGTCTTCACGCTTGAGGAGTTCCGGGGGAGGGGGTACGCGAAGGAGGTGATGGAAATCCTGGTTGCTGCCTGTGGAAGGGAACCCCTGTATATGCACTCAACCCTCCAGCTGACTGAATTCTACGGGGGGTTTGGGTTTCAGAGGATCAGCGAGCAGGAACTTCCCCCTGATATCAGGGCACGGTTTGATTTTGCTATGGGCGAGATGCAGGGGTCCAATGTGCAGCCGATGATGAGACCCGCAGATCCGGGATGAGAGCGCCAGATACCCCTGTCCCGTGCAGCAGCGATTACTCCCGTTCCGCGAGTTCTTTTTCCAGCTCAATGAACAGTGCGAAGACCGCGGCCTCCAGCGGATCTTCGATAACGGCAATACGATCGCGCGAATGGGTCCTGATCATGGCAGAGAGCTGTTCAGCACGGGCCTGGTCTTCGGCCTTCAATGCCCGGCGTGCTCTCATCCACCGGACTGCAATCTCTTCCATGTCCTCCCTCATGATACCCTTCCCGTGACTCCAGGTTGACAGGGAGGGAGATGAGGTTCATGGCATGGAGGGTGAAAGTGCAGTTCCCCCGCGAAGAGCCTCCCGTTCTGGCCAGCTCCTCACCATTCTTTACCACAAGGGTAACAAGATAAGCATTAACCTTCCGGAGGGTGAAGAAAAAAGTACGCACCATGAAGACCCCGTTCCACGTGATGCTCATCCCGACGCTGGGCTGCCCTTCCCGGTGCAGCTACTGCTGGAGTTCTGAAGAAGGTTCTCCAATCATGCGTATCGAGACCCTGCATGACGTGGTTGCCTGGCTGAAAGATTTCCGGCAGGATCCGGTCACCTTCACCTTCCATGGCGGAGAGCCCCTGCTCGCCGGGGCGGATTTTTACCGGCAGGCCCTGCCATTGCTATCCAGAGAGTTACAGCACCTGAAACCGTCGTTTGCCCTCCAGACCAACCTCTGGAAACTCACCCCTGAACTGGCAGAGGTTCTGGCTGAGTACCATGTCCCGCTCGGCTCAAGCATCGACGGGCCACGGGAGATTAATGACCTCCAGAGGGGGAAAGGGTACTACGATAAAACCATGCGGGGCTTTGAGATCGCGAAAGCCCATGGTCTCCGGGTAAGCTTCATCTGTACCTTCACCTCCCGGTCGGTGAAACACAGGGAGGAAATTTTTAATTTTTTCCTGGAGAAGGGACTGGCCCTGAAACTGCATCCCGCCCTCCCCTCATTACGGAATAAAAATCCCGAACCCTGGGCACTCGATCCGGAAGAGTATGGTGAGCTGCTGGTCTTCCTCCTGGATAAAAACCTGGAAAACCTGGGCAGGATCGAGATCATGAATATCAACGACTTATGCAAATGTGTTTTTACCCGTCGGGGAACGGTCTGCACCTTCGTTGACTGCATGGCCAACACCTTTGCGGTCGGACCGGACGGGAGTATCTACCCCTGCTACCGGTTTATCGGCATGCCTGAGTACTGCATGGGAAACGTGCAGGATCATCCCAGTCAGGACGATCTCGCCCGCTCAGGAGCATGGAAACGGATGCACGAGTTCAAAGACTATGTCGATAACCATTGCCGGGATTGTGCCCACATCCGGTATTGCCGGGGAGGGTGTCCGTACAATGCCATGGTTCCGACCGGGGGGGCCATCGGGGGGGTTGACCCGCATTGTATTGCCTATCAGAGGATATTCGATGAAATTACCAGTCGTCTCAACCAGGAGATGCTCTCATCCTGCAGCATGGAGATGACAGCCGTTCCCGGTCCGGCGAAAAATGCCGTGAAGCCGGGGATCATGGCACTCATGCATACGATCATCTCGAAATGATCCCGGGAGTATGCAGGATGGGATGACAGGCCGCTTTTATAATGAATCCATGGGGGCTCATGGGGATTGAGATTTTCCTGGTCAGGTATCCTGCCCGATGAGATCTGATGATAAAAAAAGTTTAGATGAGTTTGAAGATGGGGTGGTTGTCTGCCTTGACATCGATTCCGAGCGGGCGCACCGCTTCGAGGGTTACGATATCCATGTAGGCTTGTGCCGTGATCATCGGTTCGACGTTTTCGATCGGGCCGTACATGATCAGGTTGGCACCGAGTGTGCTTGCAATCAGGTTACAGCCAATGTCGGGAGCTGACCAGGCAGCCTGTATGACACCGTCAATGCCGCCTTTATAGTGGTGGAGCAGCTGCTTGAGGTAGAGTTCCTTGCCCGCCAGTTGCTCTCCGAGCACTGAGGGGTTTTTCTTCGACCCCTTCCAGCGCTTGAGCCACGTCCATGCAACGGTCATGTTGTGGTATGCGCCACCAGTGGGTAAACCGTGGATCGCCTTGCAGGCAAGGATCTCACGGTAGGCACTCCCCGACCCGAGCCCGAGCGGGGTTGCTGCAGTGTCCAGGATAGGACGCTTGATACCGCACTCTTCGGCTATCGGGATCATTCCTTTGGCCTGACCTGCAACACCACCTTCTACCAGCACCTTCTCCCTGCCAGGTACCGAGGGATCGGCAGGATTGAAGGCGAGCACGATCGCTGAATCGACATCACTGTTCTTGAGCGCTTCGATGTTCTCCGGCAGGATCGAACCGTTGATCGAGTTGTAGATCGCACGGTGCGCAAGCCCGACATCGGTTGTATACTTGCAGGCATGGGCGAGCGCCTTTGGCACTGATGAGTCCATCAGGAATGCGGTCTTGTTGTCAATGCTGTCGAACCATGAAATGTAGCTATCGAACGCCTCAGGGAATTCAGCCATGATTTGGATGATATGGGGAACCCCGGTTTGATCAGAGAGGTCCTGACACCTGTTCCAGAGAGCTTCTGCTACTGGTTTGTCTATCTTTCCGGTCTTGTCATCGAGCACAATCTCGTGCTTGTTGTAAAAGATTGAGCAAGCCAATACGGTCGGGTACTCGCCGGGCTGTCCACCAAGTTTCGTACCGTTGAAGTCCCAGACTTGCTGCTCTTTTTCGAATCTGAACATATTCTTTCACACCTCCATTACATTAAGACATTAAGTTTCGGGAGCAGTACCAGGAGCAGGACAAATACCGTGAGTCCAGCCACCAGTCCGTAGAGGATACCAATGTCCCGACCGATTTTTCTTCCGACGCGCTGGGCGATCTCTGCATCTGCAAACTCGATCTTCTTCTCGATCTTGTCAAGCCGCCTCTCTATCTCGAGGAACTGGGGGTTTACGCCCGCAGCAGCAGTCTCGATTCCGCCGGCAGCTTCCTTGACCTCGACGATCATGGGGTCAGCAGCGAACGCACCGGGATCCCGTCCCTTGAGTTCGTTGATCTTGGCGGCAATGGCGCCG